>JACLAD010002529.1_pt1 | contig 40401 bp, 34 predicted proteins | sample 8027901 | NCBI WGS metagenome assembly JACLAD01 (sample SAMN15725071, study PRJNA655200) | protist metagenome | isolation source: fluorescence activated cell sorting (FACS) single amplified genomes of... | place: Spain: Blaines Bay Microbial Observatory, Mediterranean Sea | collected 2016-07-05 | reverse complement strand
ACCCCAGCGCCATGGAGATAATCTTGGCGCAGTGCCGATGAGATCGGTAGTAGCCCACCTATCCAACCCATATGCCGCGCCCCCTTAGAAGGCTGCTGAAAAAGTCGAGGGCCGAATCATTCGTGGCTAAAAGCGCTGATTTTTCGAGCCCTCTCGTCGAGCTGAGTGGGTGGCGGCGTGCCCGACATCAACCACGTCGACGAGATCGCCTGCTTGAGAGACTTTTTCAGCGGCCTGTTAGGAGGGGAGATTTCGAACCCGGCCTCAGCAATGCTCAATCGACGGGAACTCCGCAGGACGTGAGCATCCAGCGCCCCTCGTCGAGATAAAAAACGTTATCGGGTGAAAGCCGATTGCGAAGTGCCTGATAAATGACTGAGAGACGGTCGATAGCTGGCGCATGGCCTTCGGCATAAAAACCAGTCCTTTCGTCCGTGAGCGCCTGAATAATTGGCATCAGGCCGGGTCGGTCGTCCGGCCCCTCATTCCAGTTAGGTCGGATGATGAGGAACCCGTTCATTTTGAGGTTCACGTTGCTCAGGCAAAACCAGATCGTGCCGCCGCCGTGAGGATAAAAGAACAGGAAGCCTGTATTGACGAGCTGCAAAACTTGGTTGTGGGCCGGATATGTTGTCATGGTTAGAACCTTCGTGTTTCGTCTGCCCAAGACGTGGGACCGCTTCGCGAACCACGGAAACCTTTTTCATCAGTTTTTTTCCCCTGAGAGCTGCCGGCAGGCTCTTTGTCCGAGATCTCGCCAGCGTTGATCAATCCGACGGTAGCCGTGTTTGCCGACCACCGTCGGTTTCGCTGTTCCGGGTTTCTGTCTCATCTCCACTCCTCGGTGGTTACGATGAGCCAGAAACCCTCCGTTACAAAATCAACTCAGATGTCCCAGAGGCGCTGACGGGGGACATCCCTTGAGCCGGTTGGCGATCGGCTTGTTCGAGTAGGCGTCCAACATCCACGGTTCGATGCGCGCATAGTTCGACTGCGAGAGGATCTTCTGGAACAGTTTCCCGGCCTCGTCCTGATACCAATAGGCGCCATTGTTCTCCGCAAGGTCGATGATCCACTGTGCATCGGTCGATCTCGTGGGAAACATGCGAAAGCCGCTATATTCACCCTTGGGCATGAGGATCTCGGCCACCGTGTCGGTCGCGAGCGTCTTCGAGCTTCCGGACGAAGCCAAGGCGATTGTCCAGAGGATCGGTCGCTTGCTGCCGAGGCCAGGAACCCACAGGCTGGCCCCGCCTTGGGTGAGAAAGGAGGACGCGATCATGATCAGCTGAAACAGCGGCAGCGCAAAGCTGGCATCGGTATTACTGAAGAACCCGCAGGCGCGCTCGAGCAACGAGCCCTTCGGGATCAGGCTGTCTACCGACAGGGCTTCCGGGCATTCGTTGATCGCGAGGATGGCGATGAGCTCGTTGTGTTCGCTCTCGGTCGGCCGGCGCTGCTTTCCGTTTTCTTTGACCCCAGATGCCGTGAAAGAGTTCGGTGGGCGGCTTCTGGTTGTAGGTGGTCTTGCGGGTCTTGGTCGTCATGTCGTGCACCATTTGGGCTGTTTCAGTGCACGGAAGATGCGGACATCCTTGGAAAGCCCCGCATCGGTTTGATCACCCAACCGGAAAGGAGCCCCAGCCGCCGCAGACAGCCGACATGAACTTCATGTCCTTGAAAAAAATACGTTAACTTGAGAACGAACAACCGACAGAGGACCGACACAGCGCCAGCCTGGCCAACTTGTGACGGCTCATGGTCGCCTTGTAGATCACGGTCCGGCGATGGATCAGCGAAGCGGGGCCGCTTCAATCGTCCCCGATCAAAGCGACAGGGGTCAGCCTCTCGAGGTAGCTTCCAGGATATCAGTGAGGAACTCTGAAACCGGCTCAATCCCCGACAACCAGAGATGATCTCTGGCACGAGTGGCTGCGACGTATAGTAGGTGGCGTTCAGTCGCCATCACCTCGTCCAACTGGGGTTCATCCCGAGCTGCGTAGATCCGGCCTTCGTCAGGCAGTTTGTCATGGTCCAGCGCAGCGACAGCGACTGCCCGGAATTCCGCTCCTTTTGCTTCATGCATGAGAAGCAGAACGAACTCGTCGAACTCGCCGAACTCTTTAACCAGCTCTTCGGATCTAACGAGGATTGCGATCTCGTGTGGCTCCATGCCATCGCTGCGCAACGATTGAAGCCAATGGGACAAGGCATCGAGCTCGCTCCGACGATCCGGGAAGACACGAATCTCGGGGCGTGGTCCGTCGAAGATCGAAGTGACCCCCAGCCTGCTCTCCTCCGAGCCATCGGCCTCCACAAGAGTTTCAGGCAGAAGCTCATCACCACAGCGCCGAATCTGATGAGATGTGCGATAATTCACCTTCAAGCTCCGGGATCTGCCGCGAACTTCGACGCCGGCATTGGACCAAGGAAACGGCGCCCGGAAAATTCGCTGGCCGATATCTCCGGCAAAAAACAGGCCATTGCGCTCTTGACCCAATGTGGAGCCGAGAAGCAAAAGCTCGGATACGGCGATATCCTGGGCCTCATCGATCACAATGTTGGTATATGGCAGGCCGCCCGATGTCCTGAGATCATGGCACATCTGCGCATAACTCCGGCAATCCAGAAGATTCAGCTCCTTTCGCACTTGGTCAAATACGCGCCACAGGTCGTCTCTCCGGGACGCTGCCATTCGGACCTTTCGCCCGAGCCGTGGCAAGTCACGGTAGGCCGCGCCGTCCCGAATGTCCCATGCATCGACGACCAGTTGCCATTCATCGAACAGGAAGTCGGCGTCCGCTTCCACCCCATGGTGTCCGGCAGCGTCTCGCAACAGCATCCGGATATTCTCAGCATCGGCGAGCTTTGATGTGCCAAACCGCTGCTCATGGTGCCGGTAAATGACTTCGGCAAGAGAAGCTACGGTAAGACGCTCTCGGACGTCTTCTCGGGCCAGCAGAGGGAGCTTGTCCGAAAGCCTCGCCGCGAGGCGGGCATTGAACGTCGTCAGCAGGACTTCCGCCTCAGGCACTTCTGCGAGCCGGACGGCGCGATGGAGCGCCACGACAGTCTTTCCGGTGCCAGCCGAACCGATGACCCGCGCCGGCCCGTTGAAATCACGCTCCACGAACTCTCGCTGCGCCGGGTGGAGATAGACCGACCATTTTTCCCAAGGCGCATCGAGCGCGGCCCTGAGTTCATCCACGTTCTCCATCGTGCGGAAGCGGCGGGAGGCATCGGGATGAGCGTAGGGGTCTGTTCCTTCAGGCGCGACCGGCGCTGCCTCGGGACGAACCCCAGTGGCTGCCTGTAGAACGGCCTCTCCGGCTTCGGCCGGGAGATACGCCACGATGTCGAGCACAGTCTCCTCGGTGGCCTCGCGCACGGTTCCGAGCCAGTCCTCCGGCACGCCCCAGGACAGGAGCACGTCGTCGCTCTCATTAGCGAACAGGCAGGGCAATCGGACCGCTTCCTGCACGTATTGCCGGATCACCACCTCTTCGACCGTCTCGCGGATCTGGACGATCTGCGCAGCGCCCGTGCGGGGGTGCGTGTCGATCCGACGGGTCTCTGCCCATTTGTAGGCATCATCATGATGCGCCACATAGGCCAGCAGCGTGTTTCCTTCCTGCTTGTGCAGGACCAAGCGGATGTCACGATTGACCCGGGCCGTCCAGAAGCCGGGATCGCGGGCGCGATCCACCCGGTGCATGGACAAACCGGGATTGGCGGGGTTCATCTGCAGATCGAAGGCGGCGGTCTTGACCGCCTTCTGTTCCTGGGTCGTCAGCTTGGCGAGGCTGTCAGAGAAGGTGTCGGCAATACGTAATGTCATAATGCTTTGACCAGCGTAGGACCCTCTGGAATGAAGCTGGAGTTATATACCTTGTCGCTATTGAAACCTCTAAAGACCGACATCGAAAGCACTTCATCGTTTTGAAGCTTCGAAAGGCGGTCCAGCTCCCAGAAAATTGCCCAATAGCCTCTGTTATCGGCATCATAACTGCCTGTAGTTTTTGGTCGGTTCGCCATCCCATCAGGATGCGCACCGACGATAGCCTCTACATGACCGATGTAGCGTCCTTTCCACCGCACTTTCGGCGGGCGCTTCAGCGTCGGATAGGACGCATAAATATACACGTCGATTGGCTGTCCCTCGCGAAGCTCATCCAGCTCGCGAAAAACTTGCCAGGCGCGAGAGCCGAATGCGACGCGGCCGGTCTCGGCCACAACATCCTGTCCTGAGATCAGATGCTCTTCTGGCACGGGGGCCAATAATGACACCGGATACATATCAAACCCCCATCACCTTCATCACCTCGTCTCCGAGATGGTTAATGACCTTCACCGCGATGCGTCCCGATTTCGGTCGCGAGAAGGGACGCGAGACCGTCCGCTTCAGGCTCTCCCAGGCCTCCTCGTCGACCTCCCCCTTCAGCGTCGTCTTCAGCTGCTTGTAGGGCACGTCGGCGCCCGGGAAGTAGGCGTGGCGGACGAAAAAGCTTTCCTCGTTGTAGTCGGTGTCGATGAACCAGCAGGCGATGTCGTCGGGCTCGGAGCTGACTACCTCGCCGGTCGCGGGCCTGAAGATGTCGACGCCTTTGAGCTCGACGCGCAGCTTGTCGCCCTCCTGGCGGACCTCGATGTCGGGCTCGCCGAAGACGACGAAGAGATTGCCGCCGCCGGCCTTCAGGTCGCCGGCCATGTGCAGGTCGGGATTCATGCGGGCGTGCAGCACCGGCACGCGGCCGAGCTTGCGGAATTCGGCCGTATGGGCGTCAAAGTTGAAGGCGCAGGCGATCAGGATGTCGAAGCCGCCATCGGCCGCCTCGCGTGCTGCGGCGACGAGATCGGCGCGTTGCACAGTGCCGTATTCGGGGCCGATGAAAATACCGGCGCGGCGCTCGGTCTCGCCTTCCATGTAACGGCCCTCAGCGACGATCCATTCACCGCCCCAACCGGGGGTGAGCGAGGTGAAGGTGATCTTGTCGGCCTTGTCGCCCTGCTGCACGCCGGCCTTCTTCAGGTTCTCGAGGATCGCGGCGAGGTAGTTCTCGGTCTCCTGCGCATCCTTGCCGCGCTTGCCTGAGGCAGCATCGGCCTCATCGATCAGCTCACCATGCTCGTTCACCGCCTGGGTCCGGTGCGGCGAGAGGCTTTCGACGGTGAAGGGACCGGCGACGCGAACGCGCTTCCTGTCCTCGTAGGGCTTGTCATAGAGGTATTCGTGATCGGCCTTGGCGGCGATCGAGGCGTCGATCTCGCGCTGCCGAGCAATGCGTGCCTCCCAGAATGTTCCGAATGCTGAGCGAGCAGCCTCCGGCCAGCCTTCGGGCGCCTTGCGCGGAATCTCCCATTCCATGAAGCCGTTTGCTGGTGCCGCCTTACCGCTGGGCAGCGTCACCTCGCCAGTGGCGCGGAAGTCGATCTCCTTGCCCTTGCGTCCGCCGGTTTCGACAGTGAACGGTGTGGGATGACCGGTCAGGGCAGCGTTAAGGTCTGCGCGCGCCGCCTCGACCTTGGGTTGTAGCTTACCCCAGATTTCGTCGATCTCGGTATTGTTGGCGATGCTTTTGAGCGTGATGTGCGGCACGCGCTCGTAGACGAAGCCATGTCGGATGTCGTTGTGGGCGGCGTGGGTCGCAGGGCTGGAGCGCGTGACCTCTGCCTCCTTTCGTTGCCCCTCGTCCGAGTCCTTGAGCAGATACCAGGGATATTTCGCCCCCATGATCCGCGCGCGGGCGAGCGCGAGGGCCACGCGGGAAGTGTCGATAGTGATCCAGCGCCGCCCCCACTGCTCAGCCACATAAGCCGTTGTGCCCGAGCCGCAGGTGGGATCGAGCACAAGGTCGCCAGGGTCGGTAGTCATGAGGAGGCAGCGGGCGACAATACTACCAGAAGTCTGCACGACGTATATAAGTTCGGTCCCGATCTGCATCGATTCCCAGCGATCTGTAATCGGCAAAACTGAAAAGTCATTTAGATAGCGCTTATAACGAACCGAGTTCTTTCCCTCGTAAACTCGCCCGCATCTATCAAGGACATTTATCCCATGAATAGTGGTCTTCCAATGGTTATTCTTACCAGGGCCAAACTCACGTCCATTGAAAAAGAAGCGTTGATCCGATGATGAAGGCCCAGAGCTAATCAAGCTTGTATGCTGGAAGACCTCACCTTTGAGTTCAATGCCAACACGTTGCAATTCTTCTTTTCTTAGACGACGTGTCGATCCATCGCGGAGTTCAATTTGGTCGTATCTGTCTGAAGATACATGTCCTGGGCGGCGCTCATCATATAGCTGACGATATTTGGCCTTCTCTTTGTCTTTTCCATACCAAACGACGAAATCTACGGTGGCGGCGAGAAACTTCGATGCTTGACTTCCGGTCTTTTGCACTTGAATTAGGCCGAGGAAATTCTCCTCCCCAAATACCTCATCCATCAGCGCCCGCACACGGTGGACATTCTCGTCTCCGATCTGGACGAAGCAGGACCCGCTTTCGGTCAGCAACTCCCGCGCCACTACCAGCCGGTCGCGCAAGTATTGCAGGTAGGAATGGATGCCGTCGCGCCAAGTGTCGCGGAACGCCTTCACCTGCTCGGGTTCGCGGGTCAGGTGGTCGAGATTGCCATCCTTCACGTCGCGCGATTGCGTCGACCACTGGAAGTTGGAGTTGAACTTGATGCCGTAGGGTGGGTCGATGTAGATCGCCTGCACCTGCCCCTTGAGCCCCTCGCGCTCGGCCAGTGACGCCATGACCTGCAGTCCGTCGCCCAGGATCATCCGGTTCGACCATTTGCGATTGTGGCGGTAGAACTCGATCTCGGCCTCGCGATCGTCGTCGCTCACTCCGAAATGGTCGAAGAGATCCACGCCTGCGCCTTCGCCGTTGCGCTTTCCCCCTGCCCGCAGATCTTCGATGATCGCCTTGGGATGCACCTGCTCCTGCAAGTAGATCGGCGGCGCATCAACGGTGAGCGCGGCTTGGTCGACATCCTTGCCGCGCCAGATCAGCTGCGGATCGAGATCGGGGTTGCGCAGCTCGTAAGCCGCTTTGATCGGACGGCTGTCCTTCTCGTCCATCATGGGGGCGAGTTCTGGCGTCGGGATGTTCACCCGCTTGTCGTCATGGGTGATCGGTTCGATGGGGGTGTTCTTGCTGTTCATTCGTTCGCTTCCAACGCGGCTGAGATGGCGGCGACATAGGCTTTGCGCCGCCCCTCCATCCAGTCGGTGATGTCGTTCCAATTGGCTTCCTCGAGATAGGATCTCGGAAACCGCGCGTTCAGGACGTGGCCGTTCGGACCGGCATTGTAGGGGCCGCAGCCAAGCTCGGCCGTAAGTGTCTGAGCATGAGGTGCAAGGAGTCTGTCCGCGGAATGCTTGTCCTCGCTCCACCCGCCCCGGACATAGATCCCGGCCATTTTCTCGCCAATCCAGACCGCAATGCGAATGTCTCCGCCGGCGAGCGTAGTATAGCCAACCCATCCCCGCTGCACCTTGATGCCTTCACTGGCAGCTTCGGGGTGCCGATCGAGATAGCGAGTCCAGAACGCCGTGCGGGTTTCGGTGTTTGCATCCTTGCCTGAAACGGCCTCGCGCCGAGTTTGGGTCAATGCGCGCGACCAACCGTCGGGCTTCTCCACTACTTCGAAAATTGGTGCGAAAGGACTGTCGCCGATCCGCACGACGCGAGCGCGGACCGCAAAGAAAGAAAAACCATCGGCCGTGTGCTCGTTCAGCCAGCGTATGGCCGATAGATGTGGCGCACGAAAAGCTGGAGCGATCCAGACTACCGTATGCGCTTCAAGGCCAGCGAGATAGGTCATGATCTGGCCAAGATGCGTGTGATCGGTGGTTTCGAGCTGGTTCTCGATCAGCACCACTGTGTCGTCCATAGGGTTGCGGGCGAGGATGTCGGCCGAAAAGCTCTCGACAGCGACTTCGGTGCCTGTCAGCTCCAGCGGGATGCCGATGGCCTCGCTCAGATGGTCGATGTTCTCGGCCAGCCATGGCGTGAACTGGTGCGCCTCGTGCTTCCAGGCCTCGCGCAGGGGCAGGTCTTCGAGCTGTCCGAAACGTATTTCGTTCATGCCGGCACCGCCCCCAGCATCTCGTTGATCGCGGCATCGAGAGCGGGACCGAAATCATGTATCTCCCGCAACTCGGCGAAACCCCATCGCCCGAACTTGCCCAGTCGATTGACGCCGGGCACCCACTTGGCGCGCATGGTCTCAGCCTTCAGCGCCGCATCGTGATCCCGAAGTCCCTTGACCTCGACCACCAGCGTCGTGGGCTCGGTGGCATCCAGCCGGATCAGGAAGTCGGGACGATACATGTGCGGCTCGCCCTCCTTCAGATAGGGCACCTCGAAGCCGAGATTGTGGTTCTTGGCGTAGCACAGCACCTTCGGATGCTGCTCGATCTCCGCCGCCAGCTTGTCCTCCCAATCACTGTCGGTGATGATCCAGTTGATATGGCTCAGATCGGGGCGCGGTTGATAGCGGGTGGCCTTGGTCGTGTTGAAGCTCACATCCATGGTGGATCCGATCGGCGTATAGGGATCGAGCACGGCGCGCAGCACGCTGCCTCCTCGCGGCTTGTCGATCAGCGCCCCGAGGATGATGTCGCAAACCTCGTCCGCGAGCTGCCTGTAGAGCAGCTGTGCCATCATAGTGCCGCCCTTGCAGACCAGATGTCCTTCCGAGAGCCATTGGTTCACGATGCGCTTGGCAGCCGGGAACAGGTGCATCCGCGGGCGCTCGTTAGCATCGCGCAGCTTCTCGAAGATCATGTGTTTGGCGATGTGCGTCGCGATGGTCGAGGGGCGCTGGGCGTTGAGATAGTCGAGGGTCAACACGACGTTCTCGCCGACGATGCCCTGCATGGTGACCTTTGCCGCCCCGACCTTTTCAGGGGTCAACACATAGGGTTCGACCCCGGAGAAGTCGGCTTCGATCCGGTCAGGCGGCAGCTCGGCGACATAGCCCTGCACTCGGGGGAAGGTGATCTCCAGATGATCCCGCTCGGGTGAAACGGCCCGAACCGCAACGACATCGCGCGGCTTCTGCGGCGGCGCGACGCGCGGCCCGTCGGAGAAGTTCAGACCGTCGATCCCCATGATGTCCGCATATTCTGTGCGGAACAGCCCCTCCTCATCGACATCGTAGCTCAACCGACGCAGAGCGCGGCCGATTACCTGCTCGCAGATCAACTGGGTCCCGAAGGCGCGCAGGCCCAGTATGTGGGTGACGTTGTTAGCATCCCATCCTTCGGTGAGCATCGAGACGGAAACAACACATCGGACCTGTTCGCCCAATTTGCCTTTGCGTCCTACCGTGTTCATGACTTCACGCAGAATGTCCGCATCGGTCAGCTGCTCGGTGCCCTGCCCTCTTTCCGCCTGTTCCCTGCGGAAGGCGTCGATTTCCTCTGCATGTGCATCGCGGAACGACTTGTCGATATCACCACCCGCCTCGAGTGTAGCGCTGTCTATAAGGACCGATCTTGGGCGAGCGAGACGCTCTCCGTCCGAAGCGAAATTGGAGAATAACTCGCACTTGCCGGGCACGGTTTCAATCGTGCCGTCCGCATTCTCGCGCTCCCAACCGGCAACGTAGTCGCGCAGCAACTCGGAATTCGTGGTGTTGTTGCAAACGATGATGAAGACCGGAGGAATGCCAACACGCTCGGATTCCCACAGCTCGTAGGTTTTCCTGTAATGGCCATAGAGAGCGTCAATTGCTGTTTTGAGCTCGAGTGGCAGCTTGTCGGGATCCGGACGCGCGCCTTTCGACTTCTTGGGCATCTTCTTCCCGATTGCCTTCCAGAGGTTCCGGTATAGCGGTGTCGGTTGGCCGGGAAGGTTGTCGGCAACAGGGACGCGAGGCAGCTTGACGATCCCGCACTCGATCGCATCCATCAGGGAAAAATCGGATACCACCCACGGAAAGAGGGTCCCTTCGATCCATCCCGAGCCCGAAAGAAAGAAAGGAGTGGCAGAGAGGTCGTAGACCACGCGAACACCGAGCTTGCGCTTGGCCGCTTCGAGCCCTGATATCCACAGCCGTGCCGCTTCCCGGTTCTCTTCAGCTTCCTTGCGGGCATCGCCAGTCAGCTTGGGCTGATCATCAGCCTGCTCTCGTTCGCGATAGCAGTGATGCGCTTCATCGTTGATGACCGTAATCGGGCCAGCGCCCATCAGTTCCGGCATGACCCGCTGGAGCATCTGTCCTTCGCTCTCGAGCGTTGCCGGCCCTTCACCATGACCAGAAAGAGCTTCGCGGGTGCCCTTGGCCAGCTGAATGCGCTCCCGCAGCTTGAATGCATGGTAGTTGGTAAGAACGATCTTGGCGCGCTGCATGTCCTGGAGCAGGTCGGACGGGACCAAATTACGGGTCCTGTAGTAGCTGTCAGTATCGTTCGGCAGCAGCACCCTGAGGCGATCCCGGATCGTGATGCCCGGCGTCACCATAAGAAAACCAAGGCCGAATGCCTTCGACTGAGGGCTGCGCACGGCATTGAGTGTCTGCCATGCGATGAGCATGGCCATCACCGTGGTTTTGCCTGCTCCTGTCGCAAGCTTCATCGCGGTTCGAAAGAGGTCGGGGTTGGCCTCGCGGTTGGCTGCTTCAAGCCTCGTCTTGAACCGCTTGCCGCGGCGTGTGTCCTTCGGTGCAACTTCCGCAAGCCAGATCGCAGTCTCGACAGCTTCGAGCTGACAGAAGAACGGTCGGATCGGCTCGGATGCGTCGATCTGAATACTCCGCCAGTGCTGGAGGAGGCGCTGCGTCGTTGGCGTGACCTGCCAGTGGGCAGGATTCTTCAATTTGCGCCAGACATCGACTTCTCGTCGAACTTCGTTCACGAATTCCGTGACGCTATAGTCGAAATCCTGTCCGCCCAACCCTTCGGCACTGAGATCAAAGACGTCTTGGCGACTTTCCTTGATACTCTTGGCCTGAGGCATGGCTGAGATGAGCTCAGATCGACGCCGGCTTTCCATGATGCGGTCAGTCGGACGGCCGTTCTTGTCCAACTCCCAGTGCCTGACTGGCGAAAGGTATGGCGAATTCAGGATCGGCTTCTCAAAGAACGACACGAACTACTCAACTCCAGAGGATTGCACGCCTGATACGGCTTTGATCGGACCTAATCAGTGCGATGATCTGCGTTCAAGCGCTACGTGAGCCATGCAACTCAAACGCAACACGGACCGCCGGTCAACTCGAGGGCGAGCTTGACGACGACGCACGGGACTGCTTGTCTGTTTCGCGGCAGCAGGGAGTTCAGTCTCTCATTCTCGCTGCAGTGATACAACGATCGACCGGGAGGACTATCGGGAGACGGAAGCGTCAGGTTAGATGCTGGTTAAGCAGCAGATCTTACATGATTTTCATACACAGTATCGGTTGTCCCTTCGGAAGACTGCGCCAGAAAAGACTTGTCCGGCGTCGTGCGCGCAAGTCAACTCACGCCCTAAAAGCTCGGTCAGGTGCCAGAGATGGATCACCGAAAGGTTGAGTCCTAACCGATAAAGTGTGTTTTCTTGCGGGGTTTAAGCTTGCTGCAGGATCTCGGCCGCCTTGCCCTTCCCTAAAATTTCATTCCGAATTTCATGGATGACGACTTGAGTAACCGCGCTTCTCTTTATCGGAAATTCTATTCCCACTTCCTTTTCGAAAAGTCAATGGTTGACGCTTTTCATAGAGAACCGGAAGCTCCATTGATGACTCACAGTCTGAACGGGGGCAGAAAACTCTAATGTCTCTAAAGCCCTGGCTGTCTCGCCGCGTTCCGGGAGTAGCAAAATCAACATTGGCGAAGCTCCGGGGCGTTCGCTCCGCGGACCTTGCGGTGGACGAATTACCACCCATCTCATCCGACGAATTGGCACCGGAAGTTCCGGATAAATTGAGATTCGAAGCAACTGAATGTCATTTAGGCGACATCCGGCTCGTTCCGGCTAAAGATCTCGCCCCTTTCCGATCGCTCGAAGACACATCTGCTGTGGCTCAGCTTGAAGCGGAACCTACTGAGGAGAAAGCGCCGGTTCTCCCAGCCGAGAGCCCTACCCCTCATCTGTCGCTTGAGGACACGGCTGCTGAGGATCAAATTGATGCAGTGAGGTCTGGGGCAGAAGAGCCTGTTTCTACCGAAGGTCCTGATCCGCTTTCAATATTCGATATCGACACGAAACCTCATGTCGCCGAAGAACCGGCGGTCCTGGCTGACGATAATAATACGTCCCTTCTGCCGATCGAAGACGCGGCTTCTGCGGATCAACTCTATAAGTCGGATCCGACGATAGGGGAAAACTCGCCCCCGATCGAAGGTCTGGATCTACTCCTGCCTCCCTTGGACATGTTTCCCGCCGAAATATCGCCCGAAACAGAGCCTGCGGCGCCGGAGTTCTTGGTGGACGACCCGTCACCACCTTCGCAAAAAGAATTCGTTCCTGCAGTGGACGCCCGAATTGGCTATCTTCCGCCCCCGCCCCTTATGCCTCCGATCGATTCCTCATCGACGACGCTGGACGAAACGGGGGCTGAGGCGGTTCGAATAAGGCCGGCGCCAAAGCTTCTGAGCGCCGAAGAGCGCGAGGCCTACATGAGGGCCGTCAATCTGTTTCATAGGCTGAAGATCGTTGGGAACGAGGGACGCACTGGCGCGATCCATCGACTGTTCGACCTTGTCATTGCTTTCCCGCACGGGTCTTCCGTTCGGACTATTGGCGAAATGCTCAGCGCCGGCTACGCCTTGCACGAGATTGAAGACGCCGCCTCCCTCAAAGACACTTGGCGGTCAGACAGCTCGCTATGGCTTCGCAGATCATTAGGATCTTTAGAAATCTACAGCGACTGCAGGCACCAGACCCACCTCTCATGGGCAGCGGCGATTACCCTTTCGTCCGCTCTTGGTAGAGAGCAAGCCTTGGACGTTTTACAGGGAATACTTTTACACGAATGGATCAACATGTCGCGGGAGGCGATTACCAGCTCTCAATACGAGTTTTGCTACTATCACAGTTTTGTTCTGAAGCGGTCCCTCGAGATAGCGGAAGGCGCCATGCATCCGATGCTTCAGATTTTCACGGACACGATTCATGATGATCCCGTGATGCCATCTTACATTGAGGTGAGAAGTAGTGCGCCGAACTTCACGGGTCAGCCGACGGAACGGATCTTTCTTCCAGAAATACATAATTTCGATCGTTGTTCGCCAACATTCAGCCAGCAAGCCATAACAAAGAAAAAACACGGACAGGGTGAGGAGGACTCAGAGGATGCTGGATAACACAAGTGCCGCAAAGGGCATACTGCCGATAAAGAACTGCCTTATCAAGTATGAAGCGGCCACCGGCAATATCGTAGAGCTCACTCCATCTACGGCTCCTACGCACGCTCGTGTGCGTTTTCAAGACGGTGTCAGGACGGTTCCCCTAAAGACGGTGAAATCAGGTTTCTTTCCGGGCCTCGAAGTCGAACACCTGCCACAGATGCGGAAGGGCTTTGGGCCTGGGCGGATTGAAGCAATAAGAGAGCTCGCGGGTTTTGAGCAATGTCTGGTTTTATTTTTCGATGATGGTGCCTCGCGCTGGGTGCCGTTTCAAACGTTAGCTTATTGCGCCGATGTTGCGTATCGAATGACCAATGGCCTAACCGGTCACCACAAAGAGGACCACGCAGAGCGGTTTCGCATTCGAACCCTCGGCTTGGCGCTCTCCGCCTGGGCTGACGCCACAGGCGCCTTCAGCCGGCTCGACATTGATCCGCTGCCACACCAGATTCACGTGGCACGGCGTGTGGTCGAGGAAAGCGTTCCCGGCTGGATGATTGCTGACGACGTGGGCTTGGGCAAGACCATTGAAATGGGGCTAATCATTCACGCCCTACGCCGCCAAGGGCGCGCCAGGCGCGTCCTCATTGTTTGCCCCTCGTCACTTGTTGCCCAGTGGAAAGAGGAAATGCGCAATCGGTTTGGCCAGACCTTCGTGATCTATGGGCGAGACTTTACTCCGGAATACCCAGAAGAAGTCGCGATGCACGACGGGGTAATTGTCTCGATGGACTTGGCCAAACGTGACACCCACCTTTCATTGCTCATCAATTGCGGCGGTTGGGATCTTATAGCTGTAGATGAAGCACATCGCCTTGGAATCAGCGAACGAGGTGAACGCACCGAGCGATATATCATGGCGGAAATGCTGCGGGCCGTCACCCCTTTGATGGTGCTTCTTTCGGCCACCCCTCACCAAGGCAAGACCCGTCGTTTCGGCGCACTCTTGGAGCTGGCGCGCCCTGATCTCGAGGTCGAAATTGCCCAATTGGAGGCCCTTCCGGAAATCATTGGCGACATCGTAATTAGAAATCCTAAAAATCGCGTTACGGACGCTTCCGGAAATCTTCTCTTCAATGGTCACGACACCCGTCGCGTCGCGGCGGAGCCAAGCCCAGATGCAGTTGCCTTCGATCGGGCCCTGCAACGCTACATCACGCACGGATACGGCGCAGCCGCGCGCGCTTCTGGTGCGAAAGGGCGTGCGATAGGTTTTGTCATGACGACATATCGGAAGCTCGCGTCCTCAAGCTTGGCGGCCATTGATCGTGCGCTTCGGCTTAGGAAGGACCGCATTGCTCTTGAAGCACGGGGCCTCACAGCGTCGGTGCGAGAGATAGAGCTTACCTACGGAATACTTCAAGAAGAAGACTTGGGTTCTACCGGCGATCTGTTCGACGGGCCTGAATTCTTCGCGCATGAAGAAGAAGAACTCGACAAGCTGATCGAGCTTGCCTCAAGGGCCCGGCAGACGGACGAAAAAGGAAAGCTATTTCTTGAGAAAATCCTACGCCCCTTGATTGAAGAGGGACAATCCCTTCTGGTCTTCACTGAATACCGCGCGACCCAACAATGGCTTGCAGAGTTGATCACCATGCATCTGCCCGATGTTCCGGTGGCGCAGATTAACGGCTCAATGAAGATTGATGACAGGAGCAGCGAGGTCGAACGCTTCAACGATGGCATCGCCAAAGTCATGATTTCGACTGAGGCCGGTGGTGAAGGTTTGAATCTTCAGCAGAATTGCCACGTCATGGTAAACTACGATTTACCTTGGAACCCCTCCCGGATCGTGCAAAGGATCGGGCGTCTCTACCGCTACGGGCAAAGCAAGCGCGTTCAGGTCATCAATCTGAGTGTGAATGACAATTTCGATGCCCATGCCATCAGCATCCTCGTCGATCGAGTAGAGACCATTGCGCGGGAACTGGCTGCGGTTCAGAAGGAATCGGCCGAAAGCATGGCTTCGGATATTCTGGGTTCACTGCTTCAACAAGTCGACATGGAAGATATCCTGATGCGTGCAGAGGACATTAATATTGTCCGGACCCAAGAAGAGATTGACGCAGCCCTCGAGATCGCCAAGTCGGCACGTCAGGCAGAGGAGGATATCCTCAGCTTCGCCGATGCCGCTGGCTCGACCACGAAGACGGAGCTGGATCATCGCCATTTGGTTTCGTTTGTGGCCGGCGCGGCGGAACGTCTCGGGTTGCGGTTGCGTCAATGGGACATGGACAAAGGTCGTGTTGAGATCACATTGCCCGAGGACCTCATCAACAAGTTCCCGCATTACGGGCGTGCGGAACATTTGACATTCGTCGCACCCCGCGCTGGCACCCGGGTTCCCAAACATGCCTATCCTCTCGACCTCGAAACTCCCCTTGTGAGTTATTTATTACGCCATGTCTCTCATCGAATGTTCGACGGTCTCTACGGTTGTTCGGTTGCAAACACAGGCAAGTGCATAGCCACTCTTAGAACACGGAATCAGGACGCCGATGGTCGCCCGATGGCGGAAAGGATCTCGCTTTGCGAGATGGAGACATCAGGCGACTGGAAGGAGATGCATCACGATGATGTATCGGACTTTCTGCTTTCACCTGTAGTTTCGGAAAAATCGCGCCTGATTCACAGGGATGGTATAACGAACCTTAAGCGAGTGGCCGAAACGATCTTAGCCTCCGATATTAGCCGCCGTGGCAGCCCCCTGTTTTATCGCATTGAGGCTGCCTTGGCGGTATGAGCGAGCTTAAATGACTTCGACCGAGTATTCTGAGCCAGTTAATCTAACCCATTGATCGGCTCGGACGGCCATCGATGATGGAGTTCTATGGAGCCACCTAAGACCACGAAGATAAAGTAGAGGGCCAATGCGCGCGGCTCCCCCGATCTCGCGGCCCAAGCCATCACCTTTATTGTTAAATAGGTAGCCGAATGTCTCTTTCAGTTTCCCAGGCCGAACGACTGCTTCTTAAACGATACAACACTCCGGCGAAGGCCCCGACCAACTATGTCATTGGGTTCCGGACGCCAGCCGGCAAGGTGCTTGCCATGCACCGCACGACGTCCGAAACCCTGATCTGGTTTCAGCCCCCTGCACCGCCCCAGATCGACGATGTCGAACTCATGGTGGAGCCGAATAACGGCAACTCCAACATCAACGGCCCATTCGAACCGCTACGTCATCCGAGCACAATGAGGGCGAGGGTCGACAGCGCAGCGGCCCTTCATAGGTTCCTCGAATGGTATGATGCAACATCAGCTTCCGAGCCGGCCAATGGGGTGCCTCGCCCGACTGATTTTCCATCTTCATTTGCGAAGTTCCAAGTGCTGGTGAAGCAGAAGTCAGGTGAGCCATTTACCAAATTCGACGAAGGGATGATCGCGGTCTGGGAAGCCTACAAACCCCGAGTCCGAGCGCATGCGCTGGAACTGATGGGGGCGGATGGCTGGAACGAGGATCAGATTGGTTCAGGTGAGATCCTCGAGAAGGTCATCAGCGCCATTGAGATCCAAGCCTCCCACGGAGACCGCACCAACAACATGGTCTTCTGGCAGAACCGCTATGGGCATGCTCAGCGGGACCACCGCGCCCTTTTGGATGCAAGGCACTCTTCGAAAGACCGGCTACGGTTCGAACGCTTGCTGTATGATCTTTACCGTGGCGACCGCGACGAAAGATTGGTCTTCGAGGACTTGAGATCCCTCTCGGATGGGAGGTATCCCCTCCTCGCGTATCTTTTTTTTCTCAAGGACATGGATCGCTTCATGCCGATCCAACCCACTGGATTCGATCGGGTGTTCGCGGAAATGGGAGTTGAGTTCAAAACGCTTCGAAACTGTTCATGGGAGAACTACGTCTCCTTTAATGCCATACTTGATAGGCTTCGGAGAGACATCGAGAGCCAAGCAGACCTGAGGAATATTCGCCTCATCGACGCTCATTCCTTCTGCTGGATGTTCTCTTCGCTCCTGAAAGCAGCAGCTAACGGGGAGCTCGCCGCAAGCGGAGTGACAAACGCGCGCATTCTCGGTGCCCGAGAGAAGAGCATCGCGGACATCAAGTATTCAGTGAACACGACGGTCTTCAACGCGAACGGGCAGCTTGTGCCTCGCAAGGTGAAGGAGAAAGAGCTCCGCATGACCGATGCGGCACTCGACGCAAAAATCCGAGAATTACTGAGAATTCAAGGTGACCGATGCGCGATTACCGGCCTTCCATTCCAGTTCAATGGTGCGCATGATGATACAAACATGCTGCCGTCTCTTGATCGCATAGACAGCAGCGGACATTACGAAAGCTCTAATGTTCAACTAGTGTGTCGCTTCGTGAATTTTTGGAAACAAGCTTCCGACGATGCCGAATTCCGACGGCTGATCATGCTGGTAAGGGACACATCTTGCTCCGCATCATAGATGAGAGATTCCTCACGGCCGGGACAAGACACGAGACAAGCCTAGCGCTCTCCCCTGAGCAAAGCATAATGCCAAAAAAATGTTCTCCAGTTAAATTACCTCGCCCGGAGGCGTAAGTAGTGAAAGCCATAGATCGACCCTATTCCAAGATCATAAACGGCGCGTCTCAGTTCGTCATACCCGTATTCCAGCGGGATTACAGCTGGTCAGAGGAGAACTGCCGGCAACTGTGGAAGGACGTTCTCTCCATCGCTCAAGCCCCCGGGGATCGGGGCCACTTTATCGGGTCCGTCGTCTACATCGCAACCGGGGACAGCTCCGCAGGCTTCACTCGCTGGCTCCTTATCGACGGGCAGCAGCGCGTTACAACGCTCACCCTTCTGCTCACGGCCCTGCGCGATCACATCCGGGAATCCGGCTGGGTGGGTAGCGAGGATGGCCCAACCCCCAAGCGGATCGAAGCCTACTTTCTCCGGAACATTCAAGAAGAAGGGGACCGCGAGATAAAGCTCAAGCTGCGTCGGCATGACGACGCGACGCTGCAAGCGCTCATCAACTCGGGAGATCTGCCAGCGGAGGCCTCCCTACGGATTCGAGACAATTACGAGCTCTTCCGGGAACTGCTCGCCGATACGGACCCCGAGACCATCTACAAGGGGATCAACAGGCTCATCGTAGTCGATGTGACGCTTGATCGTGGTGTCGACGATCCTCAGATGATTTTCGAGAGCCTCAATTCTACCGGTGTGGATCTGAGCCCGTCGGACTTGATTCGAAACTTCATTCTCATGCGGCTCCCGGAGGCCGACCAGACACGGCTTTACAATACCTATTGGAGCCGAATCGAAACGCTGTTTCGCGGAAGCGAGCGGGTCTTCGATAATTTCATCCGGGATTATCTCGCCCTGAGATCTCGTCCCACGAAACTCGAGCGCTCTGACAGGGTTTATACCGCCTTCCGACATGAGTTTGCCGAGATCGGGATCGACCCGGAAGCTTTGGAAGGCGTTCTCGCGGACCTTCTTCATCATGCCCGCTATTACGCTGCTTTCGCCGTGCGCAGCGAGGACAATGAACTCGGACGCGCCTTCACCCATCTTCGCCGCTTGGGCGACGTGCCCGCCATTCTCGTCATGCGCCTCTACCAGGCGCATGAAGCGGCAGGTAGCCTGAGCCTACTCGAGTTCTGCGAAGCGATCCGGCTTCTGGAAAGCTACCTCCTCCGGCGTGCAGCCATAGGTGCGCAGACCAGAAGTTATGGCTTCGAATTCGCGAAGCTCGCTTACAAAATAAATGACGACAGGCCCTTGGAGTCCCTTAAGGTCGCGCTCGCGCGCGTTTCACCTAGTTCCGCTTTCCCTTCAGATGCCGAGTTCGAGGAAGCCTTGATAACTTCGGATATCTACCACAAGCGTTTCTGCTTCCACCTCCTCGAAGGCTTGGAAAACAGGGGCAGCAAGGAGCGCAGTGACACGAGCGGCTACAGCATCGAGCATGTCCTTCCCCAGAACGAAAATCTGGGTGAGGGCTGGAGACAGATGCTCGGAGCCGATTGGCAAGCGGTTCAGGAGACCTGGCTGCACCGCTTGGGCAACCTGACCCTCACTGGATACAACAGCAGCTATAGCGATAGGGCGTTTGACGAAAAGAAGAGCATCAAGGGCGGCTTCAACCAAAGCTCCGTGAGGCTGAATCAGGATATCCGTGACTCCGACCGCTGGACTGAGACGGAAATTTCGGCGCGCGGACAGCGTCTCGCGCGGCGGGCCCTCGATATTTGGCCTGCACTCAAGGCTGATCCTGAAGCAATCAAGAGGCAAGAATTCGCAGACAAGGTCACCAGGTCGAAGCGACGCGATATCGAACAGGTTGCCATGTCAGAACAGGCGCGGGATCTCTTCGAAATTCTCCGCAGCAAGCTCAAAAAGGACTTCCCTGGCCTCATAGAGATGGCCGAATCCAAGTCTGTATCTTATCATGACCCGGAGTTCTTTCTCGAAATCATCCCCAGGAAACGTGGCTTGGGCTTGCTGGTGGCACTGGACTTCAATGAGGTCCAGAACGAGGATGGTTTCGCCCAAGACACATCAGATTACAGCTTCGTAGCCAATGCCACTTACGATGGTGGCGTATTGATTGTTCTGCGGGATAAAGATCGAGTTGACAGGGCCATGAGGCTCATCCGCCGTGCTCATGAAACCCAGTCAGGAGTATGATTTCCGATCCAACGAACCGCATACCTAAGGCCCCTTAATGTTCCAGGCGCAGTCGAGTGCCCCACGGCTCATGAATGAGAGAATGATGTCTAGTCCGTATATGTCTCTGGCCCGCGCATACGAGGTCCTCGGTTCCTCCGTCGTTCTGTCGTCCGGCGGAGAACTCAAGTCGGTTCATGCCTTGCGGAACCCCGAATGGTTCGGTCTTGACGCTGAGGAGAAGAACCCCGCCGTGATGGTGGATCGCTATTGGCCCAAGAAGATGGTTTCGGGAAGAATGCTTATTGAGGTGAGTCCCCGTTCTTGGCCGCAAGACACCGCACTGCGTCAGCACAAAACTGATCGTCTTCTAGCATTTCTAAGGAAGTATACCGGAGCACCTGTTGGCATCGTCTTCGCGGAATACCCCCGAGGCGGCGATGGATCTGCCAGCAAGATTGTGCCGAGGCCTGACCTCGTCGCCATCGTTAAAATGGCGAACAGGAGGACGTTTTTATCCTGGAGGTGGCGGAGCGGCGACTGGCACCGGGTGGGTGATGTCGGGACGAAACAATGATCGATAGCTGCCACATCCTGTCAAACGGTCGGAAACCCCTCCTCGGAGGCAAATGTTTGCTGTTCCGGATTGGCAGATCCACTTTTCCACCGGCCTTCAAAGGCATCAGCCCAGATCGCCGCCCGAGGCCTGCAATCTATCCCGGTGGAGTGGCCGGAACGAGGCTGTATTGATATTTCAAGCCACCCCATGCCGCTCGACTTGTAATCGAGAGACGTTCGATCAAAAATGAAACCCGGTTAGTCTGGAGACAGGTCGTTTGCATTCCGAGGAGACCTTCGCCGCCCTGGCGATGTGGCAATGGCGCGATGCGCAGTTGACCAATATAGCCGAGCAGCTTGAGGACGCCTTCCCTGCCCTTGAGGCTCAGATAAGAGCGATGGTTGCCGCAACTAGCTGGCGCCAGGCAGCGGTGTCTTTTGGAATGCAGAAGCCCCTCACGACGCTGATCGACCACTGGGCGGCCGAGCAGACGCAGTTGGCGATGACGCGTGCGGAGGCCGCTCTCGAAGAGACAATCGCCGAGATCGAGGAGACGATAGATCTCGGCTCGGAACTCCAGCACACGCTTGCTTCAACTGCGCCGTTCTTGATTGGAGGAGGACTTCTGGCACTCACGCTACCAGCGATCGGGATGGCCGCCACGTTCGGTGTGCAGACCAGCACCGTGCTGTTCTTCTTTTCAACAAGCACGGTCAGCTTTCCGATCCTGGCAGCCGGTGCCGTGGGCGTTGGAATACTCGGAGCGAGCGGGGCGACGGTTCTCACACGCTATTCAGATCAGGCATGGACACTGCTCGAGCGCCGATGCCTCGAGGCGGCGTTCGAGCGGGTTTTCGGAAAGACCGGCGGCCCGCAAGACAAGTCGATCCTGAACGCGATCCAGTTGCTCGTGCTGAAGGCGGGAGAGAACCGGTTGAAGGATACCCGCGAATGATGACTGAACAGATGCTCTACCAGATCCCGGCGCATCTGACGTCAGGCTACGAGAGCGGAGCCTACAAGCTTTTCAACTCAATCCTGAAAGATGCGGCGACGGGTCACATCGTGGGGCATGTTCAACAGACCGACGCGCTCAGCAAGATGATTGGGACTGCGACGAATGGAGGGCTGAATGTCTTATCCGGCGGGTTCAATCCACTGGCAGCCGTTACGGTTGTGCAGAACCAGCAAATCAAGAACCAGCTGGATGCGGTTCAGCAGGGCATGGGTATGCTGCAGAACCTGCAGGTGGCCGGGCTTGCCCTGTCGGGGGTCAATCTGGGGATCTCGGTGGTCGGCTTCGCCATGATGATGAAGCGGCTGACGGCGATCACGCAACATCTCGATAGGCTTGAGGCACGGGTCGAAAAGGTGACGGCAGACCGCCGCGAAGATGGTCTTCGAGACCTGCTCGCTTCTCTTGCTGCGGCATTGGAAAACGTCGACACCCTGCACCTGCGTCGAAATCCGACCTACGTCGCCGAAGCCCTTCAGCTTCAACTCGACGAACTCCTCTTCATGCTGGCCGCGCGGTTCCGCCAGGTGCTGGATCAAAACGCTCTGGTCGAGGAGGACCTGGATCTTCTCTGGACTATCGCAAGCGCTGTGCGCCTCTGCCACGAAGCGAGCGACCGAGCACTCTTTGTTGCAGAGCAGCTCCAACTCGCCGCGACGCGAGCTGAGCGGCAGAGCAGTGCTCTTCTCGAAATGACCGGCCCATTGTCGTCGGATCTGCTCGCCAGACGCATCGCTCAAGCTTCTGCCCCAGATGAGCGTCAGGCGCGTCGGCGCGCAGTCCTGCCTCAGGCCCAGATGCTCATGAGTGGCCTCCAGGAAGCTATCGGCGCGACTGCCGGACGCGCAAGCCTGACGCATTCACTGTTCGCCCAGGGTGCATCAGGACGAGCTTACTTGGAGACCGTCGAGTCAGAGAAAGAACATCCGCTGCTCTTCCTGCCGGAAAGGCAGAAGGTTGCCGCCGGCTAGAAAACCTTGCGGAGGGTAGCCGGAAAAACCGTCATCCGGTGACCTGCCACCGAAACATAGCAATTCGAGGTTCAAGTTTTCAATGGGAGCCTGATGAGTAGCCAAAAAGCCTCATGGAAAGACGTCAAGCAGAAGCTGTCCGCCTTTTCTTCGACCCAGCTGCTGGGGCTTGTTCAGGATCTATATCGCCTGAATCCAGAGAATGCTGCGTTCATGCATGCCAGATTTTTGAGTAATGAGGACGGGCAAGAACACCTTGCCCTATATATGACGCGGATTCAAAGCGCTCTCTGCCCGAAGCAGCCTTGGAAGCAAGATGTAAAGCTGGCTGAAGGTCGAAAAGCGATAAGTGAGTTTAAGAAAGCTAACGGCAACATACACGATGTGCTCACCCTCATGATCTACTACGTGAAATGCGGCAATGATTTCACGCTTGAGTTCGGGGATATCGACGAAGGATTCTACGACAGCTTGTGCTCTATGTTCTCAAGCGTTGTCAACACTCTCCGAAAGCAACAAGATCGTGAGCTATATACGAAATTTTTGCCGTTACTTGAAATGGAGTTCGCCCGGGTTGATGGCCAAATCGGCTGGGGATACCCCGATGAGTTGTCGGATTACCTTGCGGATCTAAAGGATGCGTTTGAATAGTCGTTCAAAGCGGCTCAGGCCCCGAAAAATTCAGATTGCCTCGAGCGGCCCTTACTTGCCGTTCGCTTCATGGCCGAGCGCTGCGGCGCAGCTTCACCAGACCGGCCATTTGTCCATCGTTCAGCATTTTCGGTGGGTGAAGGTCGGCAGAGCGGACAGGCGCCTTTTACTAAAGGAATGCTCTACTTGGACTTGAAGCAGACAATCTGAACCGGCTGAGTTCTGCCCTCCTCGATATTCCGCGAGGCGTTTCTGACTATCTGCGGCGCGAGTTCGCCCAGGAGAATATGCACTCCGAACACCGGGGCCTGGCCTTTTTCGGCGCGCTCGATGGCAGCCTTGTAGCCCTGCAGGTATTTTTCCCCCGTATTCGTAACTTCAATCTGGGAAAACCCGGCCCGCTCAAGTGCCGCGACGGTGTCTGATGGGCGCATCAGATGAGCGCCGGTTCCGTCTTCTGACCAAGGGACAGGGTGATGTGGTTCCCCAACCTCGCCGAGCCCATGCTCTGTCAGCGCAAAGAACGCGCCGGGCTTCAGCACACGGAAGGCTTCTCCGAAGAACCCGTCGCGGTCGGGCACGTTCATTGTGACGTGTTGCGCGTATCCGCCATCGAATGCTTCATCATTGTAAGGGAGTTGCTGGCCGTCGCCGTGTCGAAACTCCACCATGTCCTCCATGCCGACAAGCACGCTCAATCGGTTGGCGGCCTCAACGAATGGTCCAGTTATGTCGATACCTTCCACGTGGCAGCAAAAGCGTTTGGCCAAGTATCTGGCGGGACCGCCGATGCCACAGCCGATGTCGACGAGCCGGTTGCCCGCTTGGATCGGTAAGACATCTGCAAGGTCTACGGTCGCAGGAAAGCCGCGCGCATGGAAATGATCAACAGGTGAAAGGTCTTCGATGGTCGCGGACTCGGGGTCGATCCCGGCAAGGGCCATTGCTTCCAGAATGCGCGCTAATACGTCGCCTTTGCCCCAATGATCAGAAACCGATTGTGCGTTCGTCATGTGCGGACCTCCGAGTTTATCGAGCCTAAATACCACAGGTCGCTGGGTTTACTTAGACATCTTTACGAGGTCCGCATCGGGCTCGAAGCGGCCCTTCGCCGCGCCCCTGCAGAGGATTGGTGCCAAGGCTGGAGGTCGAGGTCGGCTGTGCGGAAATTTGTGGAAATCTGGTCACTCCAGCGCATCGGTGAGGATGGCGTTCAGAGTGGAGCCGGAGCGACGCAAGACCGCAAGGGACTGGAACTCGTCGGAATTCCAGAATGTCTCAGCATGAACGCGGTCTGGGAACTCAATAATGAAAGCAGCATCCGGCACCTTGCCATCCCCTTCAAGGCGCGCCGGGTTGCCGCCGCGCACCCTGAACGCTCCATTATGACAGCCCACTAAGTCGGGTATTTTCGCAAAATACTCTTCCATCCAACCCCGGCTGTGAATTTCCATCTGCCCAATGATGTATACCGTCACAATGGTCTCCTAAGCAGCGCGTGAGCGGGTTATCCAGCCATCTTAGCGCGCAAATGCATCATCTGGCAACGTTGTCTATCCAGTTCCGAGGCTCGGCGGCCCCAAATTTTGCAAAGGGTTTACTGCCGATCTTCTCTGCGGATGCACCCCGAAAAGTATTGGGGCGCGGCCCTGAGCGTCCGCTTTCTTCAGGTTACCCATTTAAGTTTGCGGGCGCGGCGAACGGCGGCTCTCCGCCCTTCCATGCTGCGAGCGCTCTCGGCCCAAAGTTGCCGTTCACTGCTCTCCGCATTTCTGCAGTGCAGCTCGTCAATAGACGACCGTCGCACATGTCCCTACGTATTAAAGGAGCATGACGACGCTGAAGCAGTCCGAAGTCGACAAACCATCCGCGATCTATGCCTCTTGCGCGATCATTCTCGCCCCCTCTGCGCCGGCTCTGGTAGTAGTTCACAAGCACGTATTGGCACTGGTCTCAGCTCGAAACGAGCCTAATTTTGGCAGCATATCAGTTTCTGACTACGATCCACACTTTTACTGTTCGCAATGGCACACAAATCCTACCCCACCACGCCGGACGGCCGATATTTCTTGGTAAAGGATCGCTTGTGGCGATGCAGTAACCCTGCCCTCTCCGATGTGGAGCGCGCGGAGCTTGTGAAGAGCCTTATGAAGGCTCGCTCCGCGGTGAAGAATGCAAAGGCGGATAAGGAAATTAAAGATGCACGTAGACGGGTGCATGTGACTAAAGTGGCATTGGGTGAACGGGGGCCTGTTTGGTGGTCAGACGGGGCGCCGGACGTCAATCGCCACCATCCAAAGAACACTCCTTATGCCGATTGGTGGCGCCGCCTTTCGCGGAATTAACTTAGCTTCTCAGCGTTGGCGATAAGGTAGATCCCGCATAGCTTGCCGGGGTTGAAGCGAACCCCGCCTTGCTTGACCAACCCGTTTGTCAAGCCAAGAGAGCGACGGCATCGGCACCCAGCTCTTTACTTCTCAAAGTCGGCTCTGCGGACAAAGCTGCCGTTCGCTGCACTTGCCCGATCTCCGCCGCTCCTGCGAAGGCCCTAGTCAAGAAGGGCGGCAAGCAGACCTTGAAGGGTGCTGCCTTCTCACTGGTGTCCTAAGCGAATGCCACAGCGGTTATAACCAACAGTTTCGGCACCTGAGAACAGCCCGTTACAGATCTCGAACTCTGGTGACACCCGATCTGTCCCAACGTAGCGTTGCGGCATGAACCCTATCGATTGGTCAGACATCGAGAATGACGCCGTTGTAGCGGCCTATTTTTCGATGCTTCGCGATGAGCTGTCTGGGCGACCCTACAACAAGGCGGCCCATAACAGGGCCTTGCAGGGCCAGATCGGTCGCAGCCGTGGTTCGATCGAGTTCAAGCTATGCAACGTATCCGCAGCCTGCCTCGGGTTAGGACTACCGATCATCAATGGCTACCTGCCCCGGTTCAATGTCCAGATGTCGCTCGCCGAGGCCACTGCCCGTTGGCTTACGCGGCATCCGGAATGGGAAGCAGCCCTGCATGGCAAAGCTGTCCCGCAGATGACCGAGGCCGCCATGCTCCACGTTGGCGTCGCGCCGACGCTGCGCAACGCACCGCCCTCGGAAGATCTGAAGCACATGCAGCGCATTGCACAACGTTTCGACGTGGCTGGCCGGGATGAGCGCAACCGCGCCTTGAGCCATGCCGGCGAAGAGCGCCTGTTTCGCCATGAGATCCACGCCCTGCGGCAGAGCGGCCGCGAGGATCTGGCGCGGCGGGTCCGCTGGGTCTCGCAGGAGGATGGCGATGGCGCCGGTTACGATATTGCAAGCTTCACGGCCGAGGGCCGGGAGCGCCTCATCGAGGTGAAGACCACCAACGGGTGGGAACGCACCCCCTTCCACATTTCGCGCAACGAGCTCGAGGTCGCGAACGAGCGCCACGATGACTGGCATCTCTTCCGGCTCTACGAATATGCGCGTGCACCCAAGGCGTTCGAGCTGCGTCCCCCTCTCGACGCGCATGTCTCGCTGACCGCTACGAGCTTTCGGGCGAGCTTCCAGTGACCGATACGCCGCGCAGCTTCGCCCGCACCATCGGCATCGACTATTCGGGGGCCGAGACCGCAGAGGCGAGCCTCAAGGGATTGCGGGTCTATCAGACCTTCGGCGACGAGGAGGCGCAGGAAGTCCTGCCGCATGTAGGCCCTCGAAAATACTGGACCCGGCGCGGGTTGGCGGAATGGCTGATGCAGGAGCTGGACGGCCGTATGCCGACGATTGTCGGTATCGATCACGCGTTCTCCTTCCCGATGCGCTACTTCGAGCGTCATCGCCTGGCACCGGACTGGTCGAGTTTCCTGGACGACTTCTGCGAGCATTGGCCGACGGACGAGCCGCACACCTATGTCGACTTCGTGCGGTATGGCCACGTCGGGAACGGGGCAGCCAGGACGGGTGAGCGAACGTGGCGCCGCCTGACCGAGGAGGCTACCGGATCGGCGAAGTCGGTGTTTCATTTCGACGTGCAGGGCTCGGTAGCGAAGTCCACCCATTCCGGAATCCCCTGGCTTCGGGCGTTGCGCAGAGCGAGGCCAGAACTCCACTTCTGGCCGTTCGACGGCTGGACCCCGGCTTCAGGGGCATCGGTTGTCGTCGAGGCGTATCCACGGCTCTGGAGCGCGACCTATCCGAGAGACGCACGCTCACCCGACCAACATGACGCCTACACCATCGCGCGATGGCTCCAGGAGGCCGATCGCAGCGGTGGTCTGTCAAACGCCTTCGCAGCGCCTGCCCACGAACCGGTCGCCATGACGGGACGGGTCGAGGGGTGGATCCTTGGCTCAACCTGGCCGCCGGCCAAAAAGTCGAAGTCGAGGCCATCCGTGCAGGGGGCGGCAACGGCCAGGACGACACGGCCGGGCTTCGTCAATCGCAACGAACAGGAGGTCCTGCGGAAGACCGACCTTCCCGGCAACGACCACAACCAACTCGTCTACATTCTCCGGTGCCAGCGTTGCGGCGCACGCTACGGGGCGAACGGCCCGGACATCTTTCAGCGGCGCTGTCCGGCTTGCGGGGCGGGTCGACCAGGGCTGCCGATCGATCACATATAATGGCGGAGATCTCCGACCGGCGCACGTGCTGCCTGTCGGCATTCACGCCAACACCAGCGTTGATCTGAAGCTCCCCTGGTTTGGCTAGGACCTTCAGCGGCACGGCCCGCGTCTGAAGCATCGCACCAATCGTTCACCCGAGATCGCGTGCATATTCTGCTTGCTCACGAACGCACCGCCATGACACAACTGGTGACACACGCGGAGTCAGACCGCGTTCGAAGGCGGTTTTTCGTTTGCATTCCGAAGGTTGGGGCCGGTTTCTCCTGCCCCTACCGCCGGAGCCAAACTTCCAGCATTGCGCTGAAGTTGCTACAAAAATCCCCGGGTCTCGGTCAGAGGCCCGGGGATTTTGCATTCCGCTTGGCGCAAACCCAACTCTCTCCGCTTGCAACGACGGTTCTGCCTTGCCTGCGATGCGGCAGGGCTGGCTAGGCCGTCGCCGAAGGCGGATCGGCACAGACATGAAGACCGCATGGCCAAGATCGCTGTCGATGCCAGCCTCGGATGGAAGCCGACGTCGCATAGGCCGCAGCACATGACGACAAATCGGGTGGCCCGGAACGGCATGCGATCGGAGGGTGCGGCTCTTCCCGACCGGCATCGAAACGATCGAACGGGGCCACTGGCAGCTCAGCCACTCTGCCCAGCAGTGCGCTGGACGCGGCAGAGCGCAAGCCGGGGCGAAACCGGGGGCAGCCCGAAAGGAGCGACCTGACGATATGGCTGATTTTTATGGCGCACCCGTCAGGATTCGAACCTGAGGCCTCTGCCTTCGGAGGGCAGCGCTCTATCCAGCTGAGCTACGGGTGCCTATGGGGCGTTCGATAGGCGAAAGCGCGGGCGGGCGCAACGGCTTTTCGTGCCCGCCCCCGCGTCAATCTCGGCTCAGGCGAAAAGCTCGTGGCACAGCTCCAGCGCCTCGACCAGCCGGTCGACCTCCTCTTCGGTGTTGTAGAGGCCGAAGGAGGCGCGGCAGGTCGCGCCGAGGCCCATGTGCTGCATCAAGGGCATGGCGCAATGGGTGCCCGCGCGCACCGCGATGCCCTTCTTGTCGAGCACGGTGGAGATGTCATGCGCATGGGCGCCGCCTTCGAGGGTGAGCGAGAAGATTGCGCCCTTGCCCTCGGACTGGCCCTGGATGTTGAGCCAGTTCAGCCCCTTGAACCGCTCGATCGCGTGATCGCGCAGGCGGCGTTCATGTGCTGCGATGGTCTCCATGCCGAGATCCATCATCCAGTCGAGCGCCACGCCCATGCCGATGGTCGAGACGATGGACGGCGTGCCCGCCTCGAACTTCATCGGGGCGGCGTTGTAGGTGACGGCGTCGCGCGTGACCTGGTCGATCATGTCGCCGCCGCCCATGAAGGGACGCATCTCCTCCATCCGCTCGCGCCGGACATAGATCGCGCCCGCGCCCGAGGGGCCATAGAGCTTGTGGCCGGTGATCGCGTAGAAATCGCAGCCGATATCGGCGACATCCACGGGCTGGTGCACCGCCGCCTGGCTGCCATCGACGAGCACCGGCACGCCCTTCTCGCGCGCGCCCGCGCAGATCGCCTTCACGTCGACCACGGTGCCCAGCACGTTCGACATGTGGGTGACGGCCACGAGCTTGGTCTTCGGCCCGATCGCGTCGATCACCGCCTGCGGATCGAGATCGCCATTGGCATCCACATCGACCCATTTGATCACCACGCCCTGGCGTTCGCGCAGGAAGTGCCACGGCACGATATTGGCGTGGTGCTCCATGATCGACAGCACGATCTCGTCGCCCGGCTCCATGCGCGGCATGGCCCAGCCGTAAGCGACCATGTTGATGCCCTCGGTGGTGCCGGTGTTGAGGATGATCTCTTCCTGGCTCGCCGCGTTCAGGAACTTGCGCACCACGTCGCGCGTGCCCTCGTAGCGCTCGGTCGAGATGGTCGAGAGCGTGTGCAGCCCGCGATGGACGTTGGAATATTCCTCGGCATAGCCGCGGGTGATCGCGTCGATCACCACCTGCGGCTTCTGGGCCGAGGCGCCATTGTCGAGATAGACGAGCGGCGCCTTGCCGATCCTGCGCGACAGGATCGGGAACTGCGCCCGGATCTCTTCGACGTCATACATTGGTAAATCCTCCCTGGACGGTCAGCCCGGTGAGCGCCAGGACGAGCGCGAGCCCGGTCCCGATGGCGATGAAGGCGAGAACGAGCACGACGATGGATCGGCCCGGCCCGCCAAACCCGTGCAGGGTCTGGATGAAACGGACGAGGCACCAGAAGAGCCAGACCAGACCGGCCAGCCCGACCAGCCCGGCCAGCGGCGGCAGAACGAGGATCAGCACCCCCTGCACCAGCCGCAGCGCCATCGCCAGCACCTCGAGCCAGACCACGAGCGCCAGGGCGGGCGCGAAACGCCCCTCTCCGCCCATAAGCCGCCCCGTGGCGGTCACGCCGCCCGCGAGCAGCACGAGCGAGACGCCGAGCAGCCCGGCATAGGCGAATGGCGTGAGGCCGAAGCCCATGTCGGGGCTCGCGGCGACCATCGGCATCGCGCCTTGCAAGAGCGCCGTCAGGACGACGCTGATGCAGGTGACGAGCGCCAGCGCCTGCCATGTGGCGGCCGCGCCGGGAAAGGTGACGAGCAGCCTTGCCGCCGCGTCGCCGGGCGCGCGCAGGCTGAGCCGCAACAGATCGGTGATATAGGTCCACATGGGGTCAGCTCCGGCGCGCGACGACGGCGCGCAGGCCCTGCGCCCAAAAGAGGAAGAAAGCCGCGATCCAGATGCCGCCGACGAGGTTCGTGGCAGGTCCCGGCCCGTTGAGCCCGGCCTGCAGCCCGTAGAGCAGCGCCGCGGGCGTCGAGGCGAGCAAGGCCCAGAACAGCGCGAGCCGCGCATCGAAGGCGGTGACGCCGCGGCGCAGCAGCCTGAGCAGCAGCCAGCTCAGCCCGGCGAGCGCATAGAAGAACAGCGGCCAGACGAAGATCCAGGCCAGAAGATCGTAGGTCATGAGACGGGTCAGGTCTTCCCCCGTCTCATGCGAGATGCGCACCAGCCGCGGCCATTGCGCGACGAAGATCAGGCCGCAGGCGGCGAAGAGCCAGATCAATGCCCGGTCCTCGCGCCTGCCCTGCTCCGCCAGCTCGGCCACGACCCGGCGCGGGCCGCGCCAGGTCCTCACGATGTCCGAGGACACCGCCATCTCAGCGGCGCCGCTCGAGCCAGCCCGCGAGCTGCTCGCGCAGCGTCTCGGCCAGCTCTTCATCCTCGATCTCGGCCAGCGCCTCGGCGACGAAGGCCAGAACCAAGAGATCCTGCGCCTTGTCCTCGGGGATGCCGCGCGACTTGAGGTAGAACAGCGCCGTCTCGTCGATCGCGCCCGAGGTCGAGCCGTGCGAGCATTGCACGTCGTCGGCGTAGATCTCCAGCTCCGGCTTGGCGAGGAAGTTCGCGTCCTCGTCCAGCAGCAGCGACTGGCTGATCTGGTAGCCATCGGTCTTCTGCGCGTCGGGCTCGACCAGGATCTTGCCCTGGAACACGCCGGTCGCGCCGTTGCGGAGCACCTTCTTGAAGACCTGCCGGCTTTCGCAGTTCACCGCGTCATGGGTGACGAAGACCGTGTCGTCATGGTGGAAGTCGCGCCCGTCGCCAAGCGCGGCCCCCGCCACATGCGCCACCGCGTCGTCGCCCGTGAGCGTGATGATCACCTCGTTGCGGGTCATCATGCCGTTGAGCGACAGGGTGAAGCTCTTGAAGGTGCTTTCCTGCCCGAGCCGTGCGAAGACATGCGTGGCGGCGCGGCGCTCGTGGTCGCGGCCCTGCATGCGGACATGGTGGAACGCGCCATTGTCGGCGATGTCCACTTCCATGCCGGTGTTGAGCCGCGAGGCGCCGACACCGCTTTCGAGCAGCGTCAGCTCGGCCCCGTCCTCGACCCGCACCATGTGGCGCAGCACCGCTTCGGCGGTTTCGTTCGAGCGGCGATACTCGACATGCACCGGCTTCGAAACCTTACCCGTCGCGCGCAGCACGAGGCCGTCCTCGGCGAAGGCGGTGTTGAAGATCGCCAGCGGACGGTCGACGCGGTTCTGCCCCGCCGTCTCAAGAACGCCCAGCAAGCCCTTGACCCAATGGATGTCCTTGGTCACGGCCTCGGAGAAACGCTCGATCTCCAGCCCGTCCTGTTCGAGCGCGTCGGAGGCTTCGGCATCGAAGACGCCGTCGGTGAAGACGACGCGCAGCACCTCGGTCCCCTCGAAGCCCGGCGCGTCGAGCGCGATCTCGGCGCGCGGGGTCTCTTGGGTCAGGAACTCGGCGGGGTTGGTGAAGCGCCAGTATTCGTCGCGCCGATATGGCAGGCCCATGCCCTGCAGGCGGTTGAGCGCGTCATGCCGCGCCTCGCGCGCCCAAGCCGCGCCGCCTTCGGGGATGGTAAGCCCCGAAAGACGCGCCTCGGTGGCGTCGGATTTCGCTTGTGCGAGCGCCATTACTGCACCTCGTCCATCAGGTCGGCATAGCCGTTCTTCTCGACCTCGAGCGCCAGCTCCGGCCCGCCCGACTTCACGATGCGGCCATTGGCCATGATGTGCACCACGTCGGGCGTGATGTGGTCGAGCAGACGCTGGTAGTGGGTGATGACGAGGAAGCTCCGCCCTTCGCTACGCAGCGCGTTCACGCCGTCGGAGACGAGCTTCATCGCGTCGACGTCGAGGCCGGAATCGGTCTCGTCGAGGATGCACATCTTCGGCTCGAGCACCGCCATCTGCAGGATCTCGTTGCGCTTCTTCTCGCCGCCCGAAAAGCCGACATTGACCGGGCGCTTGAGCATCTCGGCGTCGATCTTCAGATCCTTGGCCTTCTCGCGCACGATCTTGAGGAATTCGGCCGCCGAGGCCTCCTCCTCGCCGCGCGCCTTGCGCTGCGCGTTGTAGGCGGTGCGCAGGAAGGTCATGTTGCCGACACCGGGGATCTCGACCGGGTATTGGAACGCCAGAAACAGGCCCTCGGCAGCGCGCTCCTCGGGGTCCATGTCCAGAAGATCGACACCATCGAGCGAGGCTTCGCCCTCGGTCACCTCGTAGCCGTCGCGGCCCGACAGAACATAGGAGAGCGTCGATTTGCCCGAGCCGTTCGGCCCCATGATCGCATGCACCTGGCCCGCGCCGACCTCGAGGTCGACGCCCTTCAGGATCTGCTTGTCCTCTTCTTCAAGTTTGACCTTCAGGCCCTTGATGTTCAGCATCTATTTCTCCTTCCGCATCACTTCCTGCGGGTGAATGTCTCTAGAATCCACGTCAGATCGGCTGACGGGATCGGTGTTGGGTCGAGGGCGAATTCGGCCATGCGGCCATGCATCGCCACCGGGGCGCCGTAGCGTTCGACCTCGTGATAGATCGGCCGCCCGGCATAATCATCGAAGAACAGCCGCACCGGACGGGTGATCCGGAACAGCGTGGTCAGAAAACAGGCCGCGCGAAACCGGCCATCGACCAGCACCACGTCGGGGTGGACGAAATCGTCCCTGTCCCAGACGGATGCCGGGTAGCGGTGAAACCGCCGCCATGTCGCCGCCTCGTCCGCCGGCTGGCCCCACTTGCCCGTGGGGCCGATATCGCCGTGGTGCAGATAAACCATGGCCTCGGGCGGGCAGGCTTCGAACCAGCGGCGCAGCCGCGCGATGAAGGCGCGGTCGCTCTCGACGGCAAAGACGGTCCGGCCCGGCAGCAGCGCCGCCATCGCGGTCGATCCGCCGGAGCCATATTCGAGGATCGTGGTCGCACCCTCATAGGCCGCGCCAAGCGCGGCGGCCTCCGCCTCGGGAAAGGCGAAATCCGGGGGCGCGACCTGATCCATCAGCCGACCGAGCCTTCGAGCGAAATCGCGACGAGGCTTTGGGCTTCCATGGCGAACTCCATCGGCAGCGCCTGCAGCACCTCCTTGCAGAAGCCGTTGACCACGAGGGCCACCGCCTCCTCCTCGTCCATGCCGCGCTGGCGGCAGTAGAACAGCTGCTCGTCATCGACCTTCGAGGTGGTCGCCTCGTGCTCGACGCGGGACGAGTTGTTCTTGACCTCGATATAGGGGACGGTGTGCGCCCCGCATTTGTCGCCGATCAGAAGGCTGTCGCACTGGGTGTAGTTGCGGCTTTCCTTGGCCTTGGGATGCATCGAGACGAGGCCGCGATAGGTGTTCTGCGCCTGCCCCGCCGAGATGCCCTTGGAGACGATGCGCGACTTGGTGCGCTTGCCCAGATGGACCATCTTGGTGCCGGTGTCGGCCTGCTGGTGGTTGTTGGCGATGGCGATGGAGTAGAACTCGCCCTGGCTGTCATCGCCGCGCAGGATGCAGGAGGGATACTTCCACGTCACCGCGGAGCCGGTCTCGACCTGCGTCCACATCACCTTGGCCCGGTCGCCGCGGCAATCGGCGCGCTTGGTGACGAAGTTGTAGATGCCGCCCTTGCCGTCCTCGTCGCCCGGATACCAGTTCTGCACCGTGGAATACTTCACCTCGGCGTCTTCCTCGACGACGATCTCGACCACGGCGGCGTGCAGCTGCGCGGTGTCCCGCTTGGGCGCGGTGCAGCCTTCGAGATAGCTCACATAGGAGCCCTTGTCGGCGATGATCAGCGTCCGCTCGAACTGGCCGGTGTTCTCGGCGTTGATGCGGAAATAGGTGGAAAGCTCCATCGGGCAGCGCACGCCCGGCGGCACGTAAACGAAGGAGCCATCCGAGAAGACGGCCGAGTTCAGCGTGGCGTAGAAGTTGTCGGATTGCGGCACCACGGTGCCGAGATACTTCTTGACCAGCTCGGGATGCTCGCGGATCGCCTCGGAGATCGAGCAGAAGATCACGCCCGCCTTCTTCAGCTCTTCCTGAAAGGTCGTGCCCACGGAAACGCTGTCGAACACCGCGTCGACGGCGACCTTGCGCTCGCCATCGGCGGGGGCGGCGTTCTCCGCGCCCTCGACACCGGCGAGGATCATCTGCTCCTTCAGCGGAATGCCGAGCTTCTTGTAGGTGTCCAGAAGCTTGGGATCGACCTCATCGAGGGATTTGGGCTTCACTTCCATGCTCTTGGGGCGGGCATAGTAGTAGATGTCCTGGAAGTCGATCTTCTCGTAATTCACCATCGCCCAGCTCGGCTCGTCGAGCTTTTCCCAGCGCGCGAAGGCCTGCAGACGCCACTCGGTCATCCACTCGGGCTCTTCGTTCTTCTCCGAGATCAGCTTGACGATGTCGGGGTTCACGCCCTTGGGGGCGTAATCCATCTCGATCTCGGTGTTCCAGCCGTGCTTGTAGGCGCCCGACAGCTTCGCCACGGCATCGACGGTCTCCTGATCGACGCCTTCCTTGGCTTCCTTGGTCATGTCCTGTTCGAGGATCGCCATGACGGTCTCCTTTTTCCACTCACGCCGCGCGGGCGCGCATTTTCCTGTAGGCCGAGCCCCAGGCTTGTGCGAAACGCATCACCTGGTCCTCGGTCGTTTCCACTCCCAGCGAGACGCGGATCGCGGATTGCGCCACATCGCTGTCGTATCCCATGGCGGTCAGCACGCGGCTGGCGCGCACCTTGCCGCTCGAACAGGCCGAACCGGCCGAGATCGCGATGCCGGCGAGATCCATCGCCATCACCTGCGTCTCGCCCTTCCAGCCTCGCGCCGCGAAGCAGCTCGTATTGGGCAGCCGTGCCGCCCCCCTGCCCGCAAAGATAAGATCTGAGGCCGCGGATTCCACCGCCCTCTCCATCATGTCGCGCAGAGTTTCCACCCTGTCCCAGACCCCGTCTTCGAGATCGCGCTGCGCGGCCCTGGCCGCCGCCGCCATCCCGGCGATGCCGATCACGTTCTCGGTGCCGGCGCGGCGGCCCATCTCCTGCCCGCCGCCCCTGATCCGGGCGGCGAGATCGGTGCCGCGCCTGAGGATCAGCGCGCCCACGCCCTTGGGCCCGCCGAACTTGTGGGCCGAGAGGATCGCCATGTCGAGCCCCGACCAGTCGAAGGCGAAGGGGACCCGCCCGAAGCCCTGGGTGATGTCCGAGCATGCCAGCCCCGCGGGCAGCGCCTGGATCACCCCGGTCTCGGAATTGGCCAATTGCAGCACCGAACGGGCCGGATCGGCCACGGTCACACGCCCCTCGGCATCGACCGGCAGCGCGTCCGACACCCATGCCGCGACGGCATCATGTTCGATCGCCGCCCCGTCGAGCCCGCGGCCTTCGAGCGCCAGCGCCGAAGCCTCGGTCGCGCCGGAAACGAAGACGATATCGGCGCTCGCGGCGCCCGCGGCTTCGGCGATATCGGCGCGGGCGCGTTCGATGATGGCCTTGGCAGCGCGGCCCTCGGCATGGACCGAGGACGGGTTGCCCGTCACCTCCATCGCCGCGATCATCGCCTCGCGCGCCTGCGCCCGCAGCGGTGCCGTGGCGTTGTGGTCGAGATAGATCCGGCTCATTCGTCCACCACCTGGAACAGGTTCGGCACGGCGGGGCACGGCACCAGGCTGTTGCCGATCACGTCCGACAGCCGCGTCTGGTGCAGGAACACGTAGACATGCGCCGAAAGCCCCTCCCACAGCCGGTTGGTCAGCGATTGCGCGCGGCTCCCCGAAGCCCCGCCCGAGACGCCCGCGCCCTTGTGCATGGCGCTCACCGTCTCGTCGACCGCGCCGAGGATCTCGGCCACGCGGATTTCGGCGGCAGGCCGCGCGAGGCGGTAGCCGCCGCCCGGTCCGCGCACGCTCTCCACGAGCCCCTCGCGCCGCAGCTTGACGAAGAGCTGTTCGAGATAGGGCAAGGAGACGTCCTGGCGCTTGGAGATTTCGCCCAGCGTCACCAAAGACCCCTGCGGCTGCAGCGCCAGATCGGCCAGCGCCACCATGGCATAACGCCCCTTGGTCGACAGCTTCATCGCTCATGCACCCCGCTCGAAGCCCGGCAAGGGGCCATTCTCATTGACGCCGCGAGGGGGTCTGGTTAATTCCCCTGCAGCCGCTCCGATGCCTTGGCCCTCGGAGTTAGAACCGTTCTAAGGTGCTGGAGCATTTCTGTCAAGAAACTGTCTCACGCGCCGCAGCCGCAAGGGACGTCCATGCCCGAAGTCATCTTCCCCGGTCCCGAAGGCCGGCTCGAAGGCCGCTATCACCCGCAAAAGGACCGCGATGCGCCGATCGCCATCGTGCTGCATCCGCATCCGCAGTTCGGCGGCACGATGAACAACCGGGTGGTCTACAACCTGCATTACGCCTTCTACGAGATGGGCTTCACGGTGCTGCGCTTCAATTTCCGGGGCGTCGGCCGCAGCCAGGGCGAATACGACCAGGGCGTGGGCGAGCTCAGCGACGCCGCCTCGGCGCTCGACTACCTGCAGTCGATGAACAACAACGCCAAGCATTGCTGGGTCGCGGGCTTCTCCTTCGGCGCGTGGATCGGCATGCAGCTTCTGATGCGCCGTCCCGAGATCACCGGCTTCGTCTCGGTCGCGCCCTTGGCGAACATGTACGACTTCTCCTTCCTCGCGCCCTGCCCTTCCTCTGGCCTGATCATCAACGGCTCGGCCGACCGCGTGGCGCCGCCCGCCGACACGGTGGGCCTCGTCAACAAGCTGCACGAGCAGAAGGGCATCACCATCACCCACGAGGTGGTCGATGGCGCCGGGCATTTCTTCGAGGACCCGCATATGGACACGCTGGTCGGTTCGGTGAAGGGCTATGTCGGCCGCCGGCTGACCGAGAACACCCGCTGATGGGCATCACCGAGGATCTCGCCGACGCGCTGGCGCGCGACGCCATCGCCGCCGCCGAAAGGCTCGGCGACGAGGGGGTGATTTCCGAGGTGTCGGAGGCGCTGGGCGCTTCCTCGACCACGACGCAGGAGGCGTTCCTGACCGCGGTGCGCGTGCGGCTTGCCGAGCAGCGCGCGCGCCGCCTGCTCGAAGAGCGGCTCAGGCAGGGCCCCTCCGCGTGAGCCGGCTCGACGCGCAGTTCGCCTTCCTCGCCGAAGCCGATCGCCTGAAATCCGTGCTCCGCGCCACGACACTGCACGACGCCTCGCGCCGCGAGAACTCGGCCGAGCACAGCTGGCACGTCATGCTGCACGCGCTGGTGCTGGCCGAGCACGCCGCGCGCCCCGTCGATGTCTCCCGCGTCCTGACGATGCTGCTTTTGCACGACCTCGTCGAGATCGACGCGGGCGACACGCCGATCCACGGCGATCACGACCCGGCCGAGCAGGAGGCCCGCGAGCAGGCCGCCGCCGACCGGATCTTCGGCCTGCTGCCCGAGGATCAGCGCGACAGCCTGCGCGCGATCTGGGAGGAGTTCGAGGCGGCCGAGAGCGGCGACGCGATCTTTGCCAAGTCGATCGACCGGGTGCAGCCCGTCTTGTCGAACCTCGCCTCGGGCGGCGGCACATGGCCCGAATACAACGTCACGCCCGAACAGCTGGAGGCCCGCGTCGGCACCAAGGTCTCGCGTGGCGCGCCCGCCCTCTGGTCGGGCCTGTCGGACAGGATCAACGCCTGGTTCGCCGGGCGCTGATCCCTTTCATCTTTCTTCAAATACGCAAGTCCCGACCTGACCTCATCGGCGCGGCGTCACATCGTGCGCCCCCGTCGCCGCATCCATTTCCAGATGCTCGCGCAGGATCGCCGCGTTGCGCAGGTTCGCCTTGAAGCCGAAATCGATCAGGTCGCCGATCACCGGGATGGAGCCGACGACGTAATCGACCCCGGTGTTCATCGCCATCTTGCCGATCTTGGCCTTGGGCAGGCCGAGCTGGTGCGCGCGCCAGACCAGCCAGGCCGAGGGCGCGAGCGTGATGGTGTCGCCGATGCCGGGGATCAGCCCGAGCAGGCTGTCATAGCCGAAGCGGAAGCCGAACAGCTTGAACCGCGCGTCGAGCATATGGGCCAGCCGGTCGAGCCGGGCCAGCTCCTCGGCGTGGCGGATGCGTCCTGTGGTGTCCTTCGGCATGATCTGGCTCCTTTCGCGGCCACAACCCGCGAGGCGCGCCGAAGTTCGACCGTATACGAGTGTATGCCGCCTTCCAAACCGGCGCGAGACGCGCTATGCCCCGCCCCGAGACAGTATAATCAACGCGGAGGCCCCCGTGACCAAGATCAAAGTCGAAAATCCGATCGTCGAGCTCGACGGCGACGAGATGACCCGGATCATCTGGGACTTCATCAAGCAAAAGCTGATCCTGCCCTATCTCGATGTCGACCTGAAATATTACGATCTCGGCATCGAGGCGCGCGACGAGACCGACGACCAGATCACGGTCGACGCGGCGCATGCGATCCAGAAATACGGCGTCGGCGTCAAATGCGCGACGATCACCCCCGACGAGGCCCGCGTCGAGGAATTCGGCCTCAAGCGGATGTACCGTTCGCCCAACGGCACGATCCGCAACATCCTCGGCGGCGTGATCTTCCGCGAGCCGATCATCTGCCGCAACGTGCCGCGCCTCGTTCCGGGCTGGACCCAGCCGATCGTCGTCGGCCGTCACGCCTTTGGCGACCAGTACCGCGCCACCGATTTCCGCTTTCCCGGCAAGGGCAAGCTGACGATCAAGTTCGTCGGCGAGGATGGCGAGACCATCGAGAAGGAGGTGTTCGACGCGCCCTCCTCCGGCGTCACCATGGCGATGTACAACCTCGACGATTCGATCCGCGACTTCGCCCGCGCCTCGATGAATTACGGCCTCGCCCGCGGCTGGCCGGTCTACCTGTCGACCAAGAACACGATCATGAAGGCCTATGACGGCCGCTTCAAGGATCTGTTCCAGGAGGTGTTCGACGCCGAGTTCGCCGAGGAGTTCAAGAAGAAGGGCATCACCTACGAGCATCGCCTGATCGACGACATGGTCGCGGCGGCGATGAAGTGGTCGGGCGGCTATGTCTGGGCCTGCAAGAACTACGATGGCGACGTGCAGTCCGACACCGTGGCGCAGGGCTTCGGTAGCTTGGGCCTGATGACCTCGCAGCTTATGACGCCGGACGGCAAGATCGTCGAGGCCGAGGCCGCGCACGGCACCGTGACCCGCCACTATCGCCAGCACCAGCGCGGCGAGCAGACCTCCACCAACTCGATCGCCTCGATCTATGCCTGGACCGGCGGCCTCAAGCACCGCGCCAAGCTCGACGGCAACGAGCAGCTCAAGACCTTCGCCGAGACGCTCGAGAAGGTCACGGTGCAGGCGGTCGAAGACGGTCACATGACCAAGGACCTCGCGCTTCTGGTCGGCCCCGATCAGAAGTGGCTCACCACCATGGGCTTCCTCGAGAAGATCGACGAGTATCTCAACAAGTCGCTCGCCTGAGCGCCATGCGCCTGATGCGCAAGTTCAAGCTGATCGCGGCGGCCCTCATCGGGGCCGCCGTTCTCGTCCCCGTGGCGCGCGACCGCATGGCGCCCGAACGGCTTCCCACCGCCGATCACTGCATTTCGTCGCAGCGCACCAACCAGTGCGACATGGATTTGGTGGTTCAGTCCGAGACCGGCCGGGGCCGGATCTGGCTGCCGCCCGGCCGCGCGCTGCCGCGCGATGCGCGCGGGCCCTTCCATGCCTGCGAGATCCCCAACCTGCCCGCCGAGCTGCCGCACCGCTTCATTCCCGGCGCGACGGTCTGGGGCTGCGAGCTTCCGCCGCGGCTGCGCGGCAGCTGAGCCGCT
>JACLAD010015836.1_pt1 | contig 40436 bp, 53 predicted proteins | sample 8027901 | NCBI WGS metagenome assembly JACLAD01 (sample SAMN15725071, study PRJNA655200) | protist metagenome | isolation source: fluorescence activated cell sorting (FACS) single amplified genomes of... | place: Spain: Blaines Bay Microbial Observatory, Mediterranean Sea | collected 2016-07-05 | reverse complement strand
TGATCAGGCAACTCGTCAAGCCGGTTCATCCCCACGTATGTGGGGAACATCTAACTAGAATGCTTTTTCTCTTTAATTCAGCTATGACACAATGCAACTTCTCGCAGGATTAGGGTGGGATGAAAGCTTGCATAGGGAAATTAAAGAAAAAGACATTAATTCAATAATATAAAAAGATATGCTGGATTCTAATCTACTAAGGTTTGAAGATAAGTTTTAGAGATAGTTATACTAATTCACAATGAGAGGAATTTTGGACTTTTGAGCTAAGAAGAAATTCAATGTTGTATATGGTAGGCAATGATCGGGACGGGATATGGTTTTTTTATTGAGGTTTTAATTACTACGTTGGTAATGGTGGGCAGGGATCGGCACAGAAATGATCTGAGTTTAATTTATATCCACCATTGACGTTTATTTAAAAAATGACCGTGACGGGGGTAGAACTACTTGTCGTAGAACCATCTCCGAGTTGTCCACTTTGATTCATCCCCCAACACTTGACTTGGAGTTCGTTATTTGAAAACAAGGCACAACTATGAGAACCTCCTGCAGAAACTGATGTCGCACTAGAAATACCTGAAACGGTTACCGGAGTGCTGCTATTTGTGGTGGTCCCGTCCCCAAGTCTGCCATTATCATTGCTACCCCAACACTGAACAATTCCGCCAGAAAGTAGAGCACAATTGTGAGCTACCCCAGCAGAGACTTCAATCGCAGTGGAAATATCTGAGACAGTCACTGGAGTGCTTCTATTTGTGGTGGTCCCGTCTCCAAGTTGACCTGAATTATTGTACCCCCAACACTGGACTGTTCCGCCAGAAAGTAAGGCACAACTGTGATTACTTCCTGCAGAAACTGATGTCGCAGTGGAAATACCAGATACAGTTACAGGAGTGCTTCTATTTGTAGTGGTCCCGTCCCCAAGTTGACCTTGGTCCCCCATTCCCCAACACTGAACAGTACCATTGGATAGCACCGCACAACTGTGATTAATTCCAGCAGAAACTGATGTCGCAGTGAAAATACCTGAAACAGTTACTGGAGTGCTTCTGTTTGTGGTGGTCCCGTCCCCAAGTCTCCCATTGCCGTTATTACCCCAACACTGGACTGTTCCGCCAGGAAGTAAGGCACAACTGTGATTACTTCCTGCAGAAACTGATGTCGCAGTGGAAATACCCGAAACGGTTACCGGAATGTTGCTTGTTGTGCTGGTCCCATCCCCAAGTTGACCTGAGTTCCCCATTCCCCAACACCGGACTGTTCCATCGGACAATATAGCGCAAGAATGATTACCCCCAACCGAAATCTCTGTTGTTGCCGAAGAAATGTGCAATACGTTTACTGGAATAGGGTTTGTTGTACTGGAATTACCAGTAGTCCCGTTGCCGAGTTCCCCATTGGCATTAGTAGAACCCCAACATTTGATACCTGCATCGAACTCGGCTGCGCAAGATGTACCTCCAACATCAATAGCAAAACCACGCATATAAAATTCTGAAGAAGTCAACTCACTGTTAAAGTCTGCATTATCTGCTTCTTCCAATAGCGAGCAACTCGAAGTGCTGACTATCAAGACCAGCAGAACTGAAAGATAGAGTTTCATGTGATTACTAGAAAACAAACCCAAGCCCGAATTGGAATTGTGATGAATTGATCAGTTGAGCCTTACCGATTTTGACAGATCCCGCCTGATAATTTGAATACTCCAAGTATCCTTGCCGAAAGCCCAGGATCACCTCAGCAAAGTCCATCCCAGTAAAGGAAAGATTGACTGGTAGTGTATACTCCAGACCAAGTTGGGCAAACCACGAATAGCCAATCACCTCTTCACTGACCAGATCAGCATTGTTGTAGGAATAACTGATGGTCCCCTTTGCAGAGAGAGGATAGCCTCCTCCGAAAGTCAGGCTCGAATTTCCTGCGGTTTGCATCAGGTAGCCAATTTCGTAGAAGGTTGCTTCCAGCTTGTGGGTGAGCAGGGCATCGGTCTGATTGATTTCAGTTTGAAAGTCGTAGTACCCCAGTCCCCAACTACCAACAACAACCATCAGACCACTATTCTTGGATGGATGTGATTTCATCTCATAGGATTTGTTACCAACCTTATAGGATCCTAGCTCCACTCCACTTCCAAGATTTGCGGCCTGAATAAAGCGAAATCTCCAGTCACTTGCACCACCCGGAGCTGCACCTCCACCACTACCATCAGTAACTGCCAGAGCATCTACTACAGCCAAGCTGATGAACACTACAACGAGTGCTAGTATTTTGGAGATTTTGAGCAAACACTTCTGTCGCATCAGCTTACCAATTGTTCAACTACAGAGCCTTGAGGATCAAAGAGTTTCAATAGAATGCTTTGCTGTATTGTGTTGTGAAAGAGTCCGACAAAGGCCGAATCGCAACTGGCCCAATTATTGGACTTTGTATGCCTTGGCTTGGAATACTCTTCGGCAATCTATCAGGCCACTCAGTCAACTGAATGCAGTGCCTAACAGCTTAAAGAAAGCACTTCTCTCAAAATCGAGCTCCAAAGCCAATCTGGTAGGCTTGGTAATCAACAGTCCACACCTCAGTGCCACTCTGCACCTCGCCCACTTCCTTGCTGACATCATATTTACCGGCCCGGTATCCCAGCAGGATTTCCATGGAACGTAACTTGGGTAGATACTTAGCTGCACCCACTCCCATTTTTGCCAATGCTCTCGGCGAATAGCTCAAAATGATGAAGGAGGAATCCCCGGCCATTCCATCTTCTCCCATAAAGTTAAAACCCTTGCCAAAGGATATTCCGGAACCAGAACCACCAATCCCAATGCCCAAGTCCAGCTCATTGAGTCGCATGTCTCGACCGTAAGAGCGGCCATCGGCCAGCTTGACGTTTAAGCGAAAGGGCATCTCGGTGTAGCCAATGGCGTAGGTGCTGTCGACCAGATAGTGATAAGAGACCAGCCGATTGATCTTGGTTTCACTGCCAGTCAGGGCACTACCATAGTAGTCGGTAGAATTGGTTGTTGAACTACCACTACTGGGTTCAAATTTCTTGAAGTTGCTGCTGATTGAATGGCTACCGATTGCTTCCTGCCAAAACAGCAAACGAAACTTGTTGGCAAAAGCAACCTGCGGACTGAGGCAGAAGCAAACAAGCAGCAAAAGAATCAAGACAGACCAGTCTATCCTTCCTGCAGATCGCTTTGCTGTCGTAGAAGGTAGTTGAATCAAGTCTGACTTGATGATCATTATTGGCCCTAACGGTTAGCTGAGAAGAATGGCTCAGAGAATTTATGCCCAAAATAGAGCAGTTTACAAAGTATTGTAGTGCAACTGGCGATTCAAACTATATACGCATGAGTGGACAACTGCAGATCTTTGTTTTATCTAATTGTATTGATTGATTATTAGTGAGAATTTCAAGTTGATATAGAATCATATTGAGGAACTACTCAATAGCTGGAAGCTGACTATTTGAAGTCTTTGTACTGCTACAATTGGTAGGATTTGCTTTGAAAAAGAGCTTTGTAGGGGGAGAGTTTAAGCCTGTTTTGCTAGGTAAATGGGGAAATTATTGAAGGTCATTGGCTTTAAAGAAGAATTCTAGTGTAGAAATCAGTAGCTAGGTTACACTTCCAAGCTCAGCAGGGCTTTTTCATACATGCCCTCAGCATTGCCAGATTGCTCAAGCTGGGCTTTTAGCTTCAAGGCCTTGAGCAACTCATCATACTTCCCGGCAATCGCTAGCACCCTGATCGTTGCTCTTAGCATACCTTCCCAATCATTAGGAGCCTCCTCCATCGTTTCTAGTAGCGGCAACGCTTGATGACGTTCAAAGATTCTCAGTGGCTGACAAAGCTGATTTAGCGCTTGTAAAGCGGTCTCGAAATCCTTTGCCTCCAGTGCTCGTTCCATCAACTCCACATACTTACTGGCTACAAGATCAGCCTGAATCTCCAGCCGTCTAGCACGAGCTTCCTGAGCTTCAATTAGTGCTGCTCTAACCTTGGGATGTCTTTTGAGATTATAGCCGATTTCAGATGGGTAGCGGGTCTGGTAGCCTGCTCTTCTTACAGCCTCAGCGGCATTTCCACTCAGTAAATACTCTGAGACGAAACGCTCCTGCTTCCAAGTAAGGTTCTTGGCTTGATGCATGGTAGTCCTATTGAGCCTAGTAGGCTATTAGATGACTGATACTCAAATTAAACTATGTGTGGAAATCAATTAAGGGAGGTAATTTATTGATGGGGGGGCCGTGGTCCCTGCACCCCCTCTCCAAAATCTGACTTCATGCAGGTTTGACAGAAAAGTTTGGTTCCTTCCTAATTGCTTTTTTTTAAGATCCTCCATCTATTGATTGATTTACCTTTCTGCTTGTCTTCGAGATTAACTGTACCCTTCAAGTCGACAATTAAAGACATCAAAATAACCTGGAATCATATTTTGATAGATTTTGACTTGACGCTAAAACACCTACTAGTTGTTATAGTGGTCTGTTTACTGGGAAAATGAGTTATAAAAGTTCGACGAATTAATCATTTAGAGTTGGTATGGTTAATCAATCATAAGTTATTTTCTTTCATGGTAAAACTTGAAATCTTGAGGGAAAATAACACGCCCAAAAAGGAATTATCTTATAATTTATATTAGCCATAATGGCTCTTGATCAAAAATTTTAAGCATCAAAATAAAGAAACAGGAAAAAGATGAAAAAAGTATTAGTTACAGGAATTTCTGGTTACATAGGACAACACTGTGCAGTTGAACTTTTGAAAGAAGGGTACTACGTGAAAGGGAGTCTCCGAGACTTAGAGAGAATAGATGAAGTGATCAATGGTATAAAAAAAGAGATAGATCCTGGCAAAAATTTAGAATTTGTAAAACTCAACTTACTTAGTGACGAAGGATGGGATGATGCTGTTGAAGGTTGTGAATCTGTGTTACATGTCGCTTCACCTTATTTTGTGAGGGAGCCAACTAACGAAGATGAATACATCAAACCTGCACTTGAAGGTACTTTGCGGGTACTGAAATCTGCCCAAAAGGCAAAAGTGAAGAAGGTTATTCTTACTTCTAGCATTGTTACAATGATGGGAAAAGTTTTGGACAGTAACGAGGACACTGGAACTATAGATAGTGAAAGTTGGACTGATGAGAATTCAAGCAATATAAACACATATATGAAAAGTAAAACTCTCGCTGAGAAAGCTGCATGGGAGTTTGTTAAGAATGTACCAGAAAGTGAGAAGATAGAATTAGTAGCTATTTGTCCAGGAGTCGTAATGGGCCCAACTTTGACCGGGAATATTGATGGTCAGTCTATGCAATTTATATCCAGAATGTTGACTGGCCATTACAAAATGGCAATGATTCCTCCAATCGGATTACCAGTGTCGGATGTTAGAGATTTAGCGAAAATTCATGTCCGTTCGATTACAGAAAATGCTACAAATGGAAAGCGTTTGATACCCACAACTGCTAAAGCGCATGAGTTTATGGAAATTGCTAAACTTCTTAAAGAAAATGGCTATGAGAAAGTTAGCACAATGAAAGGTCCTACATTTATGATAAAATTTATGAGTTTATTTGATAGAGAAGTTAAAGGGATGGTACCCATTGTTGGTAAAAGTATAAATGCAGACAATACTGAGACAAAACAAATATTTAATTGGGAGCCTCTTCCTTTTGAAAAATCTATACTAGACTGTGCTTCTTCAATAAATCATTTGAATTAGTGGAATTATTTAGTAAACAAATAACGAATAGGATTTAAAGTCTGCATAAAAATCGATTAGGGGAGGTAAGAAAAAGAGGTATGGGGCTGGGTGCTCTCCTCCCCCTATGCTAAGGATCTATTGAATTTATTTGGTAGGGTATGGGAGCAAGGTAATCCTCAGACTCTTGCCTGATACCTTTGATAACTGAATCAGACCTGCTTTCTCCAGCAGCTCTATACTACGCAACTTGACTCCACGAGAAATTCCAAACTGGTCTAAGAAGTCTGCTGATAAGCTTACCGTTTGCCGCTTGGTCAGTACTGATTTCCATTGTATGAGCATGGCAATGAAGCCTGCTTGTATCCCTTCTAAAGCGGCCCTTTGAATCCAAGGCAGAGATACTTGACGATGTAGAAAGTAAGCCGCTTCTCTCTTACTCTCCAATTGCTTCAGATCAGGATGTTGGTAAGCCAACTTTTTACCATCTAATTCTAACATATATTATTAAAAACAATATAAGAATGGACCGGGTGCACACTGGCGTGCTGGTAGGTGCACACTGGCGTGCTGGTTGTCTAAAAGCAGCCTCAACTGAATTTAGTTTTTAAAAGTAGATCCATTACCTTGTCCCAAAATGCTCCTCCGCGTTCTTCATCCCGGTACCGCTCAGGGTAGCGGTAGATATCTGCATCCGTAGTCAACTTAAAACCACCGAGTACCTGTCTGGAGGCCTCACTCATCAACTCCTGTGCTTGCCGAACTCTCTCATCAAGTTCTCCCAGTGGTGCCTCGATCAAAACAGCATCATGCACCGGAGCACAGACTCTAATACCCGCTTCTGTCATCAGAATGCAGGCAATTCTCAGCATTTCTGCACCATTAGCCTGCATCGGGAAGTTAGCTAAACTCCTCGGATTCGGCTGTCCTGCCACTTGAATCTGCCAACCAAAGACAGTCCAAAGCTTTTTGTGTAAAAGAGCGTAGTCGACACTGCCATCGGACCAATGCCAAAAGGTCTTGAAGGTCTGCCGATGTTTGCGCAGGAGATCTTTGGCCACAATTACGGGCTGCTGGATTCTCTCTGCCAGAGAATCTTCGCCCATTCCATAGTTCACTGCCAACACAGTTTGCTTATAGAGCGCCCTCTGCTGTGAATGAGACTTCTTGGTAGCATCAGCAGGTACTGCTCCAGCCAGCTTGGCAAACTCCAGATAGGGATCACCCGAAGCGTAAGTCTGCTTCATTGCTTCATCCCCAGAAAGTGCTGCTGCAATGCCAAACTCCTGCTGGGACCAGTCGATGTAGGCAATGCCCCAACCCTCAGCAGGTTTGATCAACCCACGTAGCCAGACAGAAGAGCCAAAGATGTAACGTGAGTTACTGGGTTGGTTACGTCCAGTTTTGCTTCGGAATGGGCTAAGCAGGGTCCGGTTACGTCCATCAGCACCAACCTTGAATTCTTTCAGTCTCATCTGACCCAGAGAATGCCGCAATTCTCGAAGTGGAGATAGCTGAGGATAAATCTTTGCCATTGAACGGAAGGTCTGATCCTGCAGATCCAGATACCCCGAGTCCAGTCTAGGCCAGCTTATCTGGTTGCGATTGAGGTATTGGGTGAAGAGCTCGGATTTAAAAGTCCTGCCTTCATACACCCCAAAATCTTTATCTACATCGGCAATCAAATCATCCTGAATGGAATCCCAACCGACTCTGAGGCTTTCCAGCAATGGCAGGTCAACTGGAATTCCAACCGACTCCATTCTAGCGACTGCCTGCATGTAGTGGCCACGAATCAGGGCGTGGTCTATTGAAATCTCGGGGGCCATTTTTGACAACAGAGCCACCAGAGCATCCACATCTGTCTGGCAGTAGCCCAGCAGAGCAAGTTTTTCAGCAGTGCTATAAGGTCCACCTCGAAGGGCTAGCTCACGCATCTCCTCTTTCTCTACCAGTGGGATATGTTCCAGACTGTGGATACTCAAAGCGCCCAGCAAGTTGTTCTTTACTGGCAACTTCAGGCCATTGGTCTGGCATCGAAATTCACAGAAGAGATCAATGATAAAGTTTGGTAGGTCCCAGTCTAAGGCGAGATGGCATCCCATCTCAGCAGAGGCGTAGTAAGCAATGTAGAGGCTATTTTCTCCCAAAGGGAGAGGGCATGCCGGCTTAGCTACACCATCCAGCCAAAGACGCACCAGCTGCCCGCTATAGTACTCACGGGCAACCAGGCAACGTACTTCTGGTGTGAGCTCTGAGCTTTGACCGAACTCAAAGTCCACACACCAGATCTGCTGGAAGCGCTTCCCTTGCAGGAAGTTCAGACGGCTCCCCGTAATTGGAGCAAAACCAAATGGTCAGGCCGGTTGATGATTTTGTTTTTGAAGGCGATCTCCAAAAGCTCATCAAGTGACAGTTCAGGCCATTCAGGGTCTTCCAAGTCGCCTTCTGCAAAAAGGATCTCATAGGCTCCAATATTCTTATTGGCCTGGATCTTCGTCCATTCGAGTTCAGCGTTACTCGCAGCCTCCATAGCCGAAACGTGCCAACCTAAGGAATTGATTTCATTGGGAATAACTATGGGCCACAAAAATGGATCACCTTGCCGATCAATGGCCAGTACCAATCGGTAAGCTTTGGCATCTTTATTCACCTGATCTTCATAATCTGATTCAATAAAATAAAATTCTTCACCAATTTCCCCGTATTTCAAGAGCAAGGCGTCCATCTTTTTCTCAGGATGGACCCGGAACCATTGATTTTTACTGGGCTTGCGAACCGGTACCGTAGTCAACTTTTTCTTGACCCCACTGACACTGCCAAAGTTTTGTGAAAGGCGGAAGCGGCTGAAATCAGCAGAAGAACCAGTACTCTCTCCGGATTGCTTGGGGGCTCTCTCTGGGCTCTCTTTCAATGATTTGGATGAGTCCGTTTGGTCCACTATAGGCTTTGAAAAAATTTGATTGGGGGTCTTCATCAAAACTCCTCGTCTTCATGGGTGATAGTCTGCTGATCCATCCACTCATCAAGTTCAGGTAAATGGTAGCGGATCAGCTTGTTGTTAAGCTTGGCGTAGGCTGGCCCTTTATGATCAAAGCGCCAACGTTGGAGAGTCTTCTTGGATATACCGAGGTATTTTGCAGCTTCGGATTCTGTAAGGAATACCGAGGTAGGGAGGGGATTCATATATGTCTCCATATTCAAGTTGAGCAACGCAGGCTATGTATGTCCTGCACTGGCAATCAACTTAACTATGGAAATACTTTTGTGAAGGGCATTTGTTTGGGCACTCTAGTGCCCAGTACAGTGCCCAATACAGTGCCCAGAAATTATTTATTATTATTGAATTATATTAGTATTTTATACTTGAAAATTAGTCGGAGGATTTGATTTGGGCACTCCTGTGGGCATCGTAGTGCCCAATACAGTGCCCAGTCATTTTGCAGAAGAGCTAAACAATGTAGCTGGTAGGGTAGTTGTAGGATCTATTGTTTTGCTTCTCTAATTATTTCTAGGAGTTGTTCATCTGTTTTTTCTCCTTTCTCAAACCCACCCGGTTTAGAAATTCCAAAGTGTATTTCCTATTCATCTTTTTTTATCCTCACGGCATTCATAGCGAGAACAATATGAATTAGCTTTGTCCGCTTGAGCCATTTGATTGGCAGGACATTGGTTTTCTTCAGCGCACTCTCGCCACTTGTTCTAAAATGTTGACACCAAATCTCTGCACTTTCGATGTAACCATGTTGCTCTAGTAAATGTGCGAGCTTCTTCAGTTCCTCCGCATGATTATCCCAAACCAAACAGGGCTCTCCTTCCATTACCGCCTCTTTCCTTTCAGTCTTCATCACCCTTTGAGAAGCTTTCTGCCTGTAGAGTTCAAGATCAGCTGAGACTAATAAAACAGGCCTGGGTATATCCGCAATTTTTAGGGGAGGCCCAGGCATATTACCCATTTGGACTCTTACTGGTTTGCTTAATCTAAGAAATCCTTTCTCAGTCTTTTCCTTCAAGTTATGCAGCAGATCAAAGCTATGTTTACTGATGCGGGAATCACCAAATCTCCTAGCGAGCTCTTCTCTGGATTCTTGGAGAAGAAGTCCAAAATTCGGCATTTTCCGGAGATCCCTGTCTGTAATCCCTGTCCCCATCCAAACGTAACTTGGTTCCATTGGTGTACAATCCAGCAGTACCTCTGGGGAATAAAAAAGGATTGAAATATCAGGAAGACCTGTCTCTCTTTGCGCTTTATCCAAGGACATGAAGTTACTGGGGTCAATCATTTCTGGTGAAGTGCTATTTGACATAAAAACCTGCTCAGGTGGGTGTGAGGAAGTTGGCTTTTTTCGATGGACAAGCCAATTGGAGTGGGGGCGTCTTTAGACTGTGGGGGAGTTAAATCGGGTATTTAGTTCATTGATGGTACTTAGGTGGGTTTTGGAAGATCAGAAATATCTACAGAGGACAGAGCTTCTTGCAATAGTTCCCGCCGCTTTTGTTCTGAGTCATAAAGATCATTGACCATCGCTTCCATCAATACCCGATAATAGTGCCGGTCTACAAAGGTGCGTCCATGCTGGATTTCTTCAAAACGATGGCGCTGGTATGCTCTGGAATGGGGGAGTTCAAGATATTTGGACGGGTCCAATTTCTTTCGTACAGGAGTTTCTTTTGGAAGTGACAATAGTTTGCTGACTACTTTCAAGGGAAATACCGCTTCAGGAAAGTTACTTAGAACAACCCTGTGAGGGTCAATTTCACTATGCTGAGGACTACAAGGGACTGGTATCCACTAAAGTTAATGGACACTTGCTGATTTGTCTAGTAATTGGGAAGGAATTAGGGGGACGAAGGTAGTGTATGAGGACGTTTTACCTAGATGAAAGTTAGGTCTATATCCTCAAAAAGAAATCAGCAAAGCATGGTTATTCTGATAGAGTTGACTTTGTTCACCGGTTTCATGGGGTAGGACTACTGGGCGTATGGCTCTACATTGTCTTGAACTAGCAAGAAAACTCTCACCTACTACACAGGCTTAATAAACCTTTAAATTTAACCATCTTTCTAATAGCTCCATAGAGCATCACCTTTTCTGGGAATTACCTTTCTAACCTCCAATTACCAACATCTTGTTATCAAATATCAACATTGGATGTGAGGGTATAGCTACGTCTACATTCTAATATTGAAACCAGCACGAACAAGCGTGCCCAAATCACTTGCCTGCTTTAAGAGTTCCTGAAATTCAGGCTTCATTGACATCTCATCCATGTATTTTCCAGCACTCGCCATGGAGTCAAAGTGATAAATTGCCCCAACCCGATCCATTCGAGACGCAATGACTGGAACAGCAGCTGACAACGTGTGGGGTGGTGATATTTTCGAAATTTCTTTCATTATCTCAATAGCTTGTGTTAGTTTACTCCTTGACATTTGATAAGTGCGCACAACATGCATCGGAGCAGACAAATCTATAGTCTCAAATAAATCCCTCATCATAAAAGGCCCGACACCTTTTCCAGCTGGGTCATCCCATCTTTGCTTGGTAATTTCTTTAAACAGCGGATCATGCATCGCTGCTTCATACGCACAAAATGCCGTTTCAAAATCTTCAAACTTAGCACCCATTCCAAAATTACCTGCGTTATCGCCCATCAAGACACGCCAGCAGCGAGTCGCTTTTGCTCCCTTTTGGGCCATAACTCCTAGTCCGGTTCGAATCCGTGTTTCCAGCAGACTCGATTTTCCGGGTAATGGGGTTGCTGTGTAGAAGATATATGTACTCATGATGTTGCCTATTTATCTGTTTCTAAGGAACTATCCAAAAAATGGAGTAGCCCCCAATCTAATCACTCGTAGTCGTCCCAGTTCCAGTCTTGGTTTTCGCTGGGGTCGTAGTCTAACGTTTCAACTGCACTAGTATGTCTTATAATTTTACCATCCAGATAGTTCGATACACTGATGACTGACCAGTATATTATCTCCTTTTCAAGAACCTTGATGTATCGGTGAATGCTTAAACACTCAAAATTTTCATACAATGGTTTCATCGGGCCAAACCTGCAGTCGTAGATCGGCACAAGGGCATTCTGCATATCTAAATTCACTTCCATACCAACTCGATGATCAAAACTATTACAGTCAGGATGGTATAACTTCTCGACCAATGAAAAATCACCCTTGTAAGCAAGTCGACGTGCTTTGTCGAATTCTTCGGCCTTAGTCATTTATTCCTCTAATACGTTGGATGCACACTCAATTCTGGTAATCACCCGGCAGCAAAACGTACTGAAAAAGCCACTAGACAAGCGATCCAGAAGACAGCTTTACGCAATACTGGGTCTTGGCAGAGCTCTTTCAGATTATGGATCTGTTGTTTGCGGATCATGTGAATCTCATAGTCGATTCCTAACACTCACTCATAGTCTTCCCAGTTCCAGTCCTGCCCCTCGCTAGGGTCATAATCCAATTCTTCCCTGCGACTTTCCTGAAAAATAATTTTTTGGTCTTTGTACGAAACAGCAGTGATAGATGCATCGAAAATCTCTGCATTTCGGAATTTGCTGTACCGATGTACACAAAGAAACTCATCAGCTTCATAAATTACTCTGAAGGGTCCAATTATTATGGACTCGGTTAGTGCCTTGCTGATGCCTTTGTAAGCTTCAAGATCTACGATCATTCCCTGTGATTTTGCTTGAAAACTTGGGTCTGTTATCTCCTCTAATAAAGTAAAATCACCCTTAGACAGCTGCCTCCACGCTGATTCAAACTGCTTAGCTTTTGTCATTCTCTCACCCTAGTTGGATTCAGTAGATTGTTTTAAAAAGAAGCTCGGTTGATCATCCCTAATAAATAAAATGCTATTCATAATCTTCCCAGTTCCAGTCTTGGCCTTCGCTAGGGTCAGTTTGAACCCGTTCGCCAACGCTTTCTTGTGTGATAATTTTTCCATCATTGTAGGTAATAGCAGTGATTACTGTATTGTAGCTAGGTTCTCCTTCTTCCATTACTCTCATATTTCTTTCTAAACATAAGAACTCTTCATTTTCAAATATCACGCGAAATGGACCAAAAATCACAAATTCACTGTAAGTTGATATGACAATTTTATCTGCTTCAATATCTACTTCTACATCTATACTTTTATGGACTGCTCGATACTTAGAGTGATAAATTTTATCAACTAATGAGAAATCACCTTTCAATCCCAGCTTCCAAGCTTTATCAAATACTTCTGCCTTAGTCATTCTTTCTCCTGATGCTGTTGGAAGTGTTTTAGTTTCTACGATGGTATAGCTCACCAACTGCTTTTCCCTACTCACTTGTGGTCTTTCGAGTTCCAATTCTGAACTAGTCCCAAAGGCTTTGTACAACTGTGAGCTGATTTGAAACCATTACTTCTATATTGAACGTTTTTATTAACTCAGACAGCACTGGTAGGAATTCAGAGATTTCAAACCAATGGTGTTGAACTCCTTCTTCGTTTTCGTACATGTGATATAGATGAAAAATCGTTCTTCCTGTTTCTTTGGGGTATTTTCCTTCAAGCCAGCTCCGGTTTTCTTCATACTCTGGTCCCTCTGAAAAAAAGTAATGAAGCAATTTCAATGGCCCTTCCCTGTAGCACTTAGCCGCCATAAATTCCTTATGACTGCTGAGATAATCTCTCATGGCTTCCGCAGCGTTTTCATCGGGAGCTATGTATGTGATCGTGCTAATTCTTTTCCCAGCTAATGCATCAGCCATTGGTTTGATCTCCCTAAATCGGTAATAATACTTTTATTTCTATGATGATGTAGGTAACTAGTTGCTTATCTTTAGATTACTTTTAACCTTCCACCTGATCTAGACTTTGAGGAGAGAACTAAGCGTTTGGTATACATTTGTCAACATTCTGATAGCACACTTCACCCGATCTAATACAGGCAGGGAGGTGTAATTCGAACTAAATTTGAGTTAAGTTGAAGATCACATCACTAACCAAAAGGGCAACGCCGTCTAGGCGGCGCCATTAAGAAGTGATTTGATTGTTGGGAGTTAGGATTAAGTCAGGATGCTATGCAGAGATTTCAATTTTGCTTCTTCCAATTATTTGTGGGAGCAGTCTAAAGCTCGTTGTGCTAACGCCACAGCCATTCCAAAGATTCTGGTAGTACAGATCCACCATGTTCTCCATTGTGCTCACCCTCTCCGCCCACAAATTTGTAATCGTATCCCCTAAACTCTAAAGAAGATTCCATTTGAAGATTTGCTAACCACCAGTTACCCCAATCAACATTCATATCATTACTACCACCCTGCAAAAACACTCTGATATCTCTTTTGGATGACTTCCGAATTAGAGTTGGATAAACGTGGCCACCACGAATATCAGTAAAGCTACCAACGTGACTCATAACTTTATGAAAATAATCTGGTCGCTCCCAGGCTGCTGTAAAGGCACATATGCCGCCTGAGGATATCCCACAAATTCCTCTCATTTTCCGGTCATCAGTTAGGTTATATTGCTCTCCAACCGCAGGAATCATTTCCTCAATCAAAAACCGGACATACTGCTCACTCAACACATCATACTCATTCGAACGCTCGCTCGCTCGCTCGAAATGGCTTGTCTGTAATTGAGTAGTCAGTGCTATGGCCTGGCTCAATAAAAATACCGATCAAGGGTGGGATTCTTTTTTGGTGTATTAGGTTGTCAAAAACAGTCGGAACACGAAAGGAAGCTGAATTATCAACGTAAAAATGACCGTCATTGAAAACCATCAGCCCTGAAGGAGTTGTTTCATCATACTGACTTGGCACATACACCCAATAGTCACGAACTGTTTCTTTTCTGAAGAATTGGCTTTTCCAATGAAATTTCGTCACAGATCCTCTGGGCACACCCTCTTGTTCGAAAGAATCAGGACCATGTTTATATTCCATAACTTAATCTCAAAAATTGTGGCTAAGGAAATGAAAATTTCGGAACATTTTTAATATCAGCAGACCTACCCATAGAAAGGTATTTCTCCAATGAATTGGAATTATTTGCAACTTTTTTCAAACACCTCACTCAAAAATTATAGAGAGGAAATTTGCTGATTTATGCTGTTAGGCTTGTTGGGTCACAAAGTTGGAACTACACACAATTAAACTGGATTGAGCAGATGTATTCATATCTACGGCTCTTGTCCTAACATCTCATCCATCACCCTCTGGGTCCGATCGGCAATTCCACGTTGAGCAGACTCTAAAAAGCGGGCATAACGTCGTGTCATGGGTGAGCCGGGGGAGTGTCCTAATTGATAAGCAACTTCATCTAATGTTGCTCCAGACGACAAAAGGCGTGAAGCCACCGTGTCTCTTAGACAATAATTCGGCCTGTAGTCCTCGGGAATTCCTGCAAGATCACGCATACGGCGGAAGTGTCGGATATAAGAATGTAACTTTCGTTGACCACCGGCTGGACCGGGGAAAACAAAACTACTGGTTTTCATAGCTTCCGGGCAGCTATCCAGCAATTCCCTTTGCTGCTGCAAAATAGAATGTAACTTAGCACTCATGGGGAAGGTAAGCGATTTTCCACTCTTGGTGTCTCGCTTGATGTAAAAGCGCTGAGTAAGATCTACATCTACCCAGAGCAGTTTCAGTACTTCTGATGGCCTGGAACCACTCCAGCCTATAAACTGATGCAAATGGGCGATATGTCGATCGTGATAGGATGACCAGATCTCATGAAGCTTTTGGAACTGCTCATCTGTTAAAACTTCAATGCGCTCAGAGTCCGGATCTGGTTTAGGAAGTTTGATCGTCCAGCTGAGGGAAGGGCATAACTGCTGGCTAACTCCAAAATTGATGATTCGACGCAGTAATTCTAGTACGTTGCGCACCGTCCCATTACTGTGATCCTTCAACAACTCTAGGCGCAGTCTATCTACATCTGGTGGAGCTAGTTCCTCAGGAATTATCTGACCAAATGAATCTTTGAGATGTAGTTCATAGCGGTTCTTATCAGTGACCAGACCTTTAAGTGAAGAGCCCTTGGACTCTAGATAAGCATCCCAAAGGCGATCAATAGTCTGCCGAGATTCCTCTGCCAGCCTTTCAGCGATTCTAGACTCTCGAAGCTCCGCATTGGACTTTGCTTGTCCATTGATGCGTTTTGCCCGCTCAGCATTGCCTCTGGAGGCCGTCCAGCCTTGCGCCTTTGATCCGAGTTTTTCTTCAACAGCTTTAGCAGTACCCAGCCGCTTGTAGCGAATGTAGAGCGTTTCAATACCTTGAATGGTTAACCAGAAGACTCCGGGGTATTGAGTTGCTTCTCGCTGATACTTTGCCATGCTCTCTCTGTTGGTTCAGTTTTACTGTCCCCACCACTGTCCCCATCTACAAGGTAGTAAATGTGGAGCTTTTTGACTTGATCTGACCACAGAGAATAGCTAATTATTGTGTAATTACAACATAATATCAAAAGTATGAGTAGGTATGACTCAATAAGGGTATTAGAGGCCTAACGGTCTCATAACCTGAAGGTCGCAGGTTCAAATCCTGCCCCCGCCACCATACCTTCGCTAGTAAATTCAACTACTTGCGGCCTTGATCATTTCCTCTAAAACTACTTATTTCAACTGACAGCAACTGCCAGTAGCGCCACTTTCCTTTCCTCAACTGCCCGTCAACTGACAGTAACTCTTTGCAGCACAGTTACACAACGAACTGTTTCTTCAGGAAGTAGGAATCTCAACCTCCGCTGGTCCCTTGGCCAATTCTTTTCTCTTCAGATGTTCAGCATAAGCTCTGAGAAATAACGAAGTCGCCAAGCCTACAAAGAACGATAGAAATGCCTCTCTGAATCCGATAGCCATGCCCTGAATGGAATCATATCCAGAGAATGGCTTGACCCCAGCTGGATTCAGATTCGAAACTCTGGTTACTGAACAGCCGGCACTTGCATGACTGTTTCTAGGACTGCTAATGAAACACAGACTCCAACAATGCAAATTGTCCAGAGTCCAATAATTAGGTTGGTGTTATCAGTTTGTCCAAACTGCATGGTGCCTCTTTGGGATTGGTTGACGAAAGCAGCGTGTTTGTGCTTCCAATTATGTCAGCCAACCAGATAAGCTTGGAGGGCGGTGGGGGAAAGTAGATTTTGGAGCGTATTGCAAGCAGTTGGTGGGCTATACCAACACAGCAATCAAATCACGGATAGCAGCATAAGGAGAACTAGCTATGGCAAATGAACTCAAAGGGAAGTCAACTGCCTCTATTACTTGGATTGCACCAAATGAAAGTGCCGTCGAAGCGTTAAGGATTTTTTTCGAAGGTCACTACGAATTCATGAAAAATAAAAGTTATCGTGAAGGCCCTCTAAAGTTGGTTCAGTATGTTGTTTCTGAGAGTCCAGAATACGCTGGGTTCAGTGAGTTTTTTGATGGGAAGTACCAAAAAAAAACAGGAAGGACGATATTTAACTTGTTTGAAGTCTACGAAACTGAGGATGGACTTCACCATCACTGGATCGAAACTAAAGAAATTGCTGAAGAACTCTGGTCAATGGTTCAAACATATAACTTGGAGTGGGTGTGTTTCAACCAAATGAAGGTAATGCAGAGCCTTTGGGATTAATCAGGACAGGCAAGCAGTTGGTTGGGTATACCACTGCAGGAATCAAGGCAAGGACAACAGCATGAGGAGAGAAAATGACCAAAGTTGAAAAATGCTTTACGGCATCAGGCTTTTCTGAAAGCACTTCATCTTCCAAAGCATTTTCCAGCACAAGCAATATAATTTAGTCAACAATTGAGATTTCTGCTCCCATGTTGGAATGAAGACCACAATTGTAATAAAGGGTGGAAGGTGCATCGGTAGGCACAGTAAAACTCAAAATACCATTTGTAGCACGGCTATTCGTAATTCCTGATGAATACTCGTTGACATAATTTCCTCCCCCTGATGATGTCCCAATAAACAAAGGGTGACTGTTTGTTGAAGAATCATCGACGTTAAAATAATAGGTAAAGCCTTTCTTCAAATTCAACGACTTAGTTTGTACGCTGTCTACATAATATTTGTTCGAATAATAGCCGGATGAGCTCACATTGATTTTAAATGTGGTCCCATCTGCGCTGTAATCCGATGATGATTGGCTGGCAGCGCTTACCGTACAGTTAGTGTAGGTATAGCTGCCGGACAAATTACCATTGAAACAACTTCGGGTTTCTCCGGTACAAGTATTTCCAAAATCCACCGAGAGTGCTTGATAGGCTGTTACCGTACTCCCGTGAGCAACTGTTTGACCGTTCAAAGAGCAACTGGCTGCGGCCGCTACTGTACAGCTTGTATTGGTGTAGGCTCCACTCAGTGTTCCATTGAAACAACTTCGGGTTTCACTGGTACAAGTATTTCCAAAATCCACCGAGAGTGCTTGATAGGCTGTTAACGTACTCCCGTGAGCAACTGTTTGACCGTTCAAAGAGCAACTGGCTGCGGCCGCTACTGTACAGCTTGTATTGGTGTAGGCTCCACTCAGTGTTCCATTGAAACAACTTCGGGTTTCACTGGTACAAGTATTTCCAAAATCCACCGAGAGTGCTTGATAGGCTGTTATCGTACTCCCGTGAGCAACTGTTTGACCGTTCAAAGAGCAACTGGTTAGCGTTTCGGAGTTGACTACTGACACCATCGCAGTGGTAACTGTGCTGACATCATAGGTTGCGTCACTGCTGTTTGCAGCTGCTGTCATTGATTCAGTAGTTGTCGTTTGAATCGTATCCACATTAACCGTCATTTCTGTAATTCTCTTGGCCCCAGCAATTACACCAGCCCCGAGTCCAACCAATACGCTGTCCCTAGTCATTTTATCTGTGTTCTTGGTCATGACTATCGTAGTTGTCGTCTGCACAATAGTTCTGACATAGGTAGTCTCGATTTCAGTTGCCGTTGCTCCAGCTGCAGGAAGACTACTGACCAGTGCCGTGGCCAATGTTTGCAGAGTCGTGCTGTTGCCAGCAGATTTTGTCGCAACTCTAGTTGTTAGGCTCTTCAACAAGCTTGAGAAGTTTGCGGGCAGAACGGCAACACGTGCGGCAGAGTTGTCATTGACCAGTGATGCTTGGCCGGCCACATTGGATAGCAGGGACTCAATGATGGTGCTGAGGGCGGCCTGCGTGAGGGTTTCGTTCAGTCCAGCCGCAGCAACCGCATCGAAAGCACCATCAAAGGCTGCTGGAATCACATTGAGTAGATCATTTGTTTCACTACCAGCCGCAGTTCGTGCACCAGCTTTTGCAGCCTCAGCAAGATCTTTAGAGAGATCAGCTTTTATGAGATCTAATTCCAGCTGGTTGGCAATAGTTGAGAGGGCATCCTTGACGTTGAAGGTCACGCTAGTTGGACTGACAGGGGAGATAGCGGAGAGATTTTGGATGCCAGTGGTCACTGTTAGGCTGTAGGCACCATCACTGAGTTCCCCCACCGGATCAACTGTCCAGCTGATATTGTCTGCACTATTGATCGAGATTGGATAGCAAATTTCACCATTATCGGAACTCAATTGGATACTACCTTCACAAGCAGCATTAAGATTGTTGCCCGTCAACCCAGTTACAGCTTCACTGAATTTCAGGGAGTAAACTGCGGTTCCAACCACAGATGAGTTATCTCTAGGGTAAGAAATTAAGACTTGCAGGGACAGATTTGCGGTCTTTTCGCCTCCACCACCTCCACTACAAGACCATTGAAAGCTAGCAAGTAATATGAGAATGATCAGAGGGCTGATTTGCTTTGAGATCATGTTCAATTTCATACGTTAAATTTCGTTTGGCTGTTGAGTATGCTGGTACACGGTTTACGGAAAATTTCTTGTAAAAACTAAAACATACCTCAATCACTTAAGAATATTGGATAGCTTGAGTCAAACCAATTTCCAGTGATGTCCTAAGATGACGTCACACAGTAGGTCCTAAATGACGTCCTATTACGGCTGATGAAATCATGAACAGCTATGGGCTTGAGATCTTTTGTCACGAAAAAGGATTCCCGCAGAGACTTGCGGAATAGGACAACACCAGCCGGTCCAATGAAGTTCCAGTTAATCAAATGAAAATCATCCAAAGTTTGTGGGAATAATTAGAGCAGGCAAGCAGTCGGTGGGGTATTTCTTCGCAGAAATCAAATCACGGATACCAGCATAAGGAGAGAAAATGACTAGAGCAGAGGCCTACGAGAAAGCTTGGCGTCTTGGATTCAAAAGGTATTTCTAACTGGTGGATGAAATTTATCATCCTGAATATTCAACTATCGATTATACGACAGGTATCAAATCCAATCTGAATGACGATAAAGTTGTGGTTTCAACACTTAGTGATTCCATTGTTCTTGGTGCCTATGAAGTCGTGTCTGAAAGTGAGGAGAATCTGACCATCAGAGTTTACAGCCGATTCAAAGATTATGAGATATACCGCTGTGCTACTACTCAGGCCACGTACAAAGATGGAAAAATATTTACTCAGAAAACTGATGGTAGAGAACTAGACTACGACCCCAGCGAAGGCCAAGACTGGAACTGGGAAGACTACAAATAATGCAGACACTACTGACAATACTATTCCTACTACGACAACAACTGTTCTTGCAGATTCTGCTATTTGCCCAAAATACGACCGCAAGAGCTACCGCCACTGGATTGACGAAGATCGTGATTGCCAGAATGCTCGTCATGAAGTGCTGATTGAGGAGTCCTTCTCGACGGTTGGGTTCAAGACCTCAAAGGGTTGTCGAGTGATCTCAGGAAGCGGAAATGACCCGTATTCTGGCAGAACCATCACGGATGCCAGTAAGTTGGACATTGATCACATGGTGCCTCTGTAGGAAGCACATGAATCTGGTGGGATTGCTTGGGATGCTTAAAGAAAGCGAGACTACGCCAATGATCTGAGTGACCCCAACACCCTCATTGCCGTGGATCGAGGCCTCAACCGGCAGAAGGGCGCTTATGATCCAGCAGATTGGCTGCCTCCCAATCAATCATATCAAGCAGAGTATGCGAGAGCTTGGGTGGCTTTGAAACTGAAGTGGGGTTTGACTGGTGATGCCAAGGAAATTGTTGCTCTCAGCGTGATTCTGGGGGTTGATGCAGAGATGCCACTGATGGCAGAGGAGTGTGGTGGTGCGATCAATCCATTCAGCACCAAGTTACGCGTGGCGCAAGTGAATTGCTCCGCCAAGAGGTACTTGCAAGAAGATGATTATTTGTGATGAGGCCAAGGCTTTACCAACCTAGTGTGGGATGAAGAATCTAGATAGGGATGGTGAGGGTTTGCCTTGTGAGGCGCTGAGTGATTGAGCAGCGTAATGCCTACGAATGTCCAAAACACTGCTTCAGATCTTTGTCTGTGTTGAGGACTGTGAAGAAGTTGTTGATGGAACCATCGTAGTCTTTGTACGCAAAGATGTATGCATGGTTGTGGTGAATGACAGTCTCAAAGGTGGCGTGCTGGTCAACAGAACATCCAGTTAGTGAGGCTAATGCTTCCAGATGCCTTCCAGATCCTTGGGCACTCTCTTCTGCGATCTGCCAGTAACTATCATTGAAGAACTTCTGGATATTGGCAGTACGCCAGTTGCAGTTTTAGTTGTCGCGAAAGTATCAATCGTGTAATTGGAGGTAATGGTGGTCGCCTGAGTGATGTTTCCGGTCAATATTTTGATATTTTCTCTCACCGAAACAGCCCTTCCCATTTTATTGTCTCCAGTGTGACCTCCAAATAAGTACCCACCAAAAGTTCTTCTCCATCAAAATCAGATTCATGCCAAGCTAGCAAGTTGTTTGAATATACCAGAAAGAAGATCCCAGCCAGTGTAATCAAGATTTTCAATCTGGTTGTAGTCCTCATTGTGTGTTCCCCGATCTCTTTGCGAAAGTGCATTGAGATGCCAATATAAATTGGAAGTTGGCCATTGAATTTTTCAATTGTTCTATAGAAATTCGATATTGATATATCTATGTTCAAATAAGTATTTTTCAAGACATATGATTTTCTATCGTATCTTTAGTTGCAGACCGCCCACTTATCAATTTATGTGGGATCAAGTAACCATTTTTATTTGCTCAGATGCATAAAATCATAAATTTTACTCAAAAAAATAATATTTTTTCAGATACTAATATTCTCTCTTCTACTGACGTTATTCTCACCAACTAAGCTCCTAATTTCATTAAGGTCATTCTCTAATCCGTCCCTAAAGAAGAGAGCATCTGCCTTGTGGATTAGCATATTTGCACCAAGGTCCAGTAATCTTTTTTGATACTCAGGAGTACCCCAAGCATGAATGCCTGCTCCAACAGATTTTGATCTGGCTTTCTTGAAAACTATCTCAATAGTGTTTAGGTAAATGGGATTATCATACTCCTCAGGAATTCCTAAACTTGTTGTAAGGTCATGTGGTCCAATTTGAATAGCATCAATGCCTTCAATATCTAAAATTTTGTCAAGATTTTCTACAGCAGGTTCACTCTCAATATTTAATACTAATAAATTGTCCCCATTAAATTTATGAATATAATCATCTAGTGATTCATCTAAGTTTTTTGTACCTGCCATTAATTGGTTTAATTTATCACCCTTTAGCGGTCTCTTTTTGGTAGAACCTACCAATTCTTTGACTTGAGTAACAGTCTCGGTATACGGTGAAATAATTCCTGCTGCCCCGTCATCTAAAAACTCAGTAGCAATATACTGATCTGGAGATTTCATTCTCACTAAGGGAGGAAGACCCATTGCTGAATATGTTCTACACATCCAAGATAGCGTTTCACGACTTATAGCTATGTGCTCAGTGTCAATAAAGATGAAGTCTAGTGAGCAATCTTTCAAGATTTTTGGCCAAAAAGGTGATGTTGAAATGATGAGTGTACCCAAGACTAAATCACCTTCTTTTAATTTTTTCTTCAGTTCCAAATTTTTCATAAATCTTTTTAGGTTGAATTAATTAAATAAGTTTTTTACAGAGATAAAGGACTCAGTGATTCGACGAATTTCTGTAGTGAAGACAATTTAACGCTGATGAACATACTGCAGTCATATGGTACCGATTATTTCCATACTTTTCGAAGGAAACTGATTTTGGCAGATGTAAGGCATAACAAAATTTATCACGAACCCTTAGTTTATTAGCCAATTGCAATTGCTTGTGCACTTACCTAGAAAAAGAGGCCATTAAGAATTATCAATAAAAATTTATTTTGGAGTAATTTTTTTTGATAATGAATCTCTTGCTTTCACTTTTAGTAAAATTAGGCTTGTTCGACAAGAAATTTGTGAGTTCATTTCGATCACTCAAATTTTAATTCAGACACACAGAGAGTATTCCTGCAGAATCTACAGAAAATTCTCCAGTGATACTGTTAGAAGTGTTGATCATATTTTAGGACTCGTTGCAAAAATTTAGGTTTCACTGCTCAAATTTTGATTAGTCTCAACCCATTAATTTCAATATCCAAGACCCTTACATGAACTTTTCAGAAATCACCTTCATCCTGTCTGATCAACCTTCCATTGCAGACTAGTACAGGCGTCTATTATTTCAGTCAATGTGGACTCAGTCGACTGGATGGTGATAAGGATGGGGTGCTCTGTGAGGCGTTGTGTGATTGAGCCACCCCGTTGAGTCTCAGAACTTGGTTCTGTGGAACCTGCTGATGGTTGAAGAAACCTATTGAGATTTTCCTCTACTGACTATTTATTTGGACTACATTCATTGATGCGTTCATACTAGCATCACAATCATATACCCAAAAGTAAGGAGAAATCATGGCGCTTTATCTGGCGAGAGCAAAGTATAGCAATGCGGCATTCAAGGGGATGGTTGATAACCCCCAAGATCGGGAGGAGGCTGCCAATAAACTATTTTCTGCACTCAATGTTAAAATGCATAACCTCTACTTCAGTGTGAGCAGTGCTGAGATCGTGGCGATCATGGAAGGCAGTGCAGAAAACATGGCCGCTGTTGAAATGGTTACTTCATCAACTGGAACCTTTCGCTCTTTTGAAGCGATCGAAATCATTGATTCCAAGTCAATGACCTCTGCAATGGAAACTGCCAACAAAGTGGTTTCTGCGTATCAGGCGCCCAATCAATAAATAGGATCTCATACTCTAACTGGGATAGGTAAGAATGGGACTAATGAAAGATTTACATGATGCTTTTAATGCAAAAGATTTGGAAACTTTGGATAAATTGATGGCTGATGATTTTGTTTTTGTACGTCATCAAAGCGGAACGGAAGTCACCAAAGCAGAAATGCTTGGTTGGGATTGGTTCAAACCTGATGCACCAACTGTTATCACCAAGAACTTCAGGGTGATTTACGAAAATGATGAGATTGGGGTTGCTCACGAATTCAATGAGTATCCAGACGGAAGCAAGGAAGCTTTAATGGGTGTTCATACGATCAGGGATGGCCAAGTCACTCGACTAGAAACAGGGGCGACTCCTCTGAAATGATCTCGACTGCTTCAACGGGATTCAATTCGATTGAATCCCCAATCCTCTGATCAAGAGAATTCCATGAATATTTGTATCGTGACAAAGTTTGATTGTTCTTACGAAGAGTTTACGGCAATGCTGGCGGAGGTAGGAGATGATGTGCGCCGCTGCACTTCTGCGTGGGAAGTGACAAAAATGAATAACAATAAGGCAGTTGGACTGTTGAATGTGACTGATATGGAAGGCCTCCAAAACGTCATGTCATCACCAAAGGTTCAAGAATGGAATGCAGCAAACAATGCTGTTGCTGATGTCTATGCGCTTGAGAAAATTTCTTAATCCACCAAACACCTGAGATCCCTCCCAGTTTCAAATCCCTCATAGATGCTAAGGATCACACACCATATTCACCCCAGAATTACAAGAGGCAAAAATGGCTGAACTGCCAAGTGTCAATTTGACCGAAATTGAAAAGATGAAAGTGATTGCCCACGGGAGTCAAGACGATGCTGTTTTTATGTTAAATCTCAACAAGTATCGGGATGTTGCTGATTACCCAACCGGAAAGTTGTATCAAGCCTACATGAAAGTTCTTCAGCAATTGCTAAAAGAAGTTGGTGGAAAGATTCTCTGGAGGACAGAAATTTTTGGACAGGTAGTTGGCACTCAAGATATCGATGAGGTTTTGGGGATTTGGTATCCCTCACACCAAGCATTTCTGAATTTAATGACAGCGCCATCTTCAGCTAAAAACATGAAACTTAGAGATGAAGCTGTTGCCAAAGCCGACTTACACCGTTGTGAAGATTACACGCAAAGCTGACAAAAACTTTTTATGAACCTATTGTCATTCACCTTCGTCCTGCCTGTTCATTCCCCAATTGCAGATCAGTACCAGCGCCCATTGTTTGAATCGATGGTCTCCGCAGGATTTCCCAGCCCTGCGCAGGATTACTACGACGGTTATCTCAACCTACATCAGTATCTGATTCCAGACCCCAACAATGTTTTCTTTGTCCGTGCCAATGGGGACTCGATGATCGGCGCAGGCATCTTTGATCAGGATTTACTGATCGTGGATCGCTCCAAGAAGAAACCCAATGGAAAAGTTGTGATTGCTTCTCTCAACGGGGAATTCACTCTCAAGCGACTGGTGCAGACAAGGGAGTGTTTTGAGCTACAGCCGGAGAATCCAGACTATGACAGCATTCCCATTTCAGTTGATGATGATTTTCAAATTTGGGGAGTGGTACGGCATGTTATTCATAAGCTTTAGGAAGCTTTCAAGAGGCAACTAGCGACCAAAGAAAAATCTTAAGACCCAATGACGACCATCACATCTACCCTTGCTGTGTCCTGATGGGAGCAAGGCGGAAGCAAGAGTCGAATGGGAGGATGTTAAGTATGGTGAATGTAGAGTTAGTGTTACCTGTGAAGGACGAGCAACCGAGGGTCGGAGAATCGACTATTTTGATGCCTTGGAACAAGCTCACCTCCTCTTTGAAGCTGATGACTATCGCCTACTATGTTACGGTGCCAGCTTAAACGTCTTCCCCTCTGGAATGGGCAGAGGATTGGACACAGGGACGGGAGTCTTACCAATTCAAGTATGACGGGGCTAACGATACGAAACTGGAACTATTGAATCCTTGTAGTTCCTGCGAAAGGTGTCCAACTACAGTTGCATTTCTTGAAAAGCAGGGCCTACCATCTTGGCTGGCATATCCATTCATTACTATATGTTTGCTTCCAACTAATAGATTGAAAATAATCTCAAAAGAATTATTATTTTTCAGACGTTTCAGCAGAATTTGCCGAAACTTACCTCAAATATTTTCAACACCCTAAAATTGGAGATGACATGACACCCAAAGAAGTTGTTCAAAAAGGATATGACAGTTTTGCTGCTGGAGACATGGGTACTATCAAATCTTTGATGCATGAAAAAGCAGTCATCAAAGTGAATGGTATGCATAAGTTTTCAGGGACCTATCATGGACCTGATAGCTTCATCAATGATTTTCTTGCACACATTCCAAGTCATTTTGAGAATTTTAAAGTAGAACCAAAGCTGATGGTTGCAGAAGGCGATTACGTCTTTGCTTTAGTGCATGGTACAGCAGAAGGAATGCAAGGTGATTTTGGACATCTATACAAAATTCAGAATGGGAAAACGGTTGAGTTTCATATTCTTGATGATTCGCAAAAATTAGCTTCCGTCATGAAGGCCATGTAACTTCTCGACAGCGCCGCAGTTCCATATTCAAGTGGAACTGCAACTCTATTCCGCAAATGACTGTGGCTTCCTGAATCATCTCCCAAAGTTATTCCGACCAACCATTCGCCTTCATTTCTGACCGTACCCAGTCATTGCGCTGGATAACGACTCATGGTCATCGTCTGGATCGATCCGACTTTGGTCTAAATTCTTGACAATCTCTATCTATGAATTGATAAGTTGAACTGCCAAGAGCAAGCCAGCTCTGAGCTCCGACATTTGCGTCCCTAAAATTCAACAAGGAGTAAATATGAGTATCTGCAGAACAACAATTCTTGAAACACATACCAAAGAAGATTTGGACATTATGCACGCTGAATATGTCGAGTCCTTTAATGAAAATTACCCAGACAGTGAACTCACTCTGAATTCTAGAATTGGTCCTACAACAATGATCAGCAGTTCGGTTTATCCCAATCAAGAGACAATTGAAAAAACGCAAATAGTTCGTGATGAAATGATGGGCAAACACAAAAATCGTGTGAAAGAAGTGACTACTCACGTTGGTGAAGTAGCTTTCAAGCACATCAGCTGAAATTTAACTAAAAGTTGTGGTAGATGAGGCGCACAGAAAACGCCTCACCCGTGAAGGGGCAGAGGAACCCCCTCAACCTGAGAAACCTGAATCGGCGTGGGTGCAAGCAGGGGAATATTAATCCATTGGTCTGTGCCCAACGCTTTTGTGCTTCTGCAAAAAATCTTTAGGGGGGCTTCACAACTGTTATCGTCTGAGGTGTCGTCTGAATGCTGTTCTTTTCAAGAATTCGAATGGAATAACCTGTTCACTCTTTGAGGCAATCAGATGCTGAAATCCTGCAGAATATTGCAGCATGTGCCAGAGGTCTTTTTTACGTTCATCCTCTTGCTCTCGGTCTCTCGAATTCTCAAAATCTATGCGCCTAGTTTCATTTATACTCGAGACTGGTCTGAGATCACAGGCTCTTGCGTATAATTGCCAACTTTGATCATAGGCATGAAGCAGTGCTGCTTCTTCTAAGTCCCCCCCTGAGTTGGGTACAGCATCGAGCAAGGACATCTTCTGAGGCATTTGTAGATCCTTTCTTTTGATCTCATTGATTTCAGCTTCACTTCGAACTCACTTTGGACCTTATTGATTGAAGTGTACCTTTAAGATTCATCCAGTCTATTGAGGACAATGACCACAATAAGGGTTGGCCGAAACAGGAAACAAGAAATATTTAGTTATGAAAAGTAGGGCTTTAGGTTGATCTGCGAGAGTTCGTTTAATTGAAGGGAGGTGCTCTTGAGGTTAGCAAAAAGCAATCTGGCAGGTCTGATTAAATATGGCTTTTCCAGTCTGGTTTTGAGGTCTCAGAATTTTCTGCGGCTGACCAAGCTTCTTTTAACAGTTTGAGTTGTTTTCGCTTCAGATCATACAGATCGTTAACCATCGAATCGAGCAACACACGATAGTAGTGTCGATCTACGAAGGTGCGTCCATGCTGAATTTCTTCAATACTGTGGCGTTGATAGGCACTGGAATGGGGAAGTTCAAGATATTTGGACGGGTCCGGATTCTTTCGCACAGGAACTTCTCAGACTTTTGGAAGTGACAATATATTGTTGCCTATTTTCAAATCACACCTACAAAAAGCTTCTAATATGCCCAGTCTAGCCCAATAACCTGCCAATAAAGATTGCAAAGGAATATTGATTTCTCCAGCTGTGCAGAGTTTATTGGACTAAAGCAGAGCATTTAATCAGTTATTTGATGCCTAATGAATGAGCCAACTTGGTCGATTGCCTCCTGACCCTTATCCAGAATTGGAGCAAACATTTGCCAATTATGAGTCATGTCTTCCCAGACTTCTAACCGTACCTGATTTCCAGCAGACTTAAGCTTTTCCTCAAGTTGAACAGCATCTGAAAGCAGCATCTCTGCACCTCCTGTCTGGATTAACACAGGTGCTAGTCCTGAGAGATCTGCGTGAATGGTAGAAGCAAGAGGAGACCGAGGATCTGAACCATTCAGATAGATCTTTGCCCATTCTAGCAACGTTTCTTGCTGTACAAGAAAATCTAATTCTTCGTTTTGCTTCATTGATTCACCTGCACACTCTAAATCACTCCAAGGAGACAAGCACGCAGCACATGCGGGTTGCGGCAAACCTTCATCCCTGATTGATACCAATGCAGCAATACTGAGCCCACCACCACAGGAATCTCCTGCGATCACAATTTTTTTGGGTTCAATCCCTGATTCAAGCATCCATCTGTAGGCACTCATTATGTCTTCAATCGGAGCTGGAAAAGTATTTTCGGGCGCTCTTCGATAATCTAATCCCAGAACCTTTGCATTCGCTGAAACTGCCAGCCGTGACATCAGTTCATGATGAGATTTTGGCGATCCAATGACAAAACCTCCTCCGTGAATATACAGTATAGCTCTTTGGGGTTGCGTGTCCTTAACCTCTACCCACATCCCCCTAAATTTTTGCTCAGATATGACAGTTTCTGAAATATTCCCCGTTTGGGGAAGAGAATTTCCCATGTTGTCGAAAATTTCTCTGATTTGGTCCAAATTTGCGTCTGCAGGAAAAATTGGATTTTCGGCTAAGTTTTTTCTAATGGTATCTAGTTGCTCATTGGGCATTCATCTCTCCTAACTATTTAATCTGATCCTATATTCAAGAGAAGCTTCAAAAACATTCAACTATTGGAAGCTACTGTATCTAACTATTTTTAATATATTTTTTCGATACTAATCTCCTACTGGCTTTTGTTAACATCGAATTTGCTAAGCTGAAATGAGTCTTCAAGAACTGCTAAGGTACGAAAATTTCTCAATTCTGTCTAAGAGTAAGTAGAGGTGCTGAAAGTTCGAGTGTTCTCCGACTTAATTCGATTTGAACGGCACAAAGATTTAATTTGGATTTGTGAAGAAAGTATAAAAGTTTAAGGAGCAGGCTTCGGTCTGTGGTGAGTTTTCTGGGAGTGCTTGGGCAGCTTGCACCAACCAGCGAGAGACCGTCTTATGATGGATGCTGAGAACCCAGCCGATGGCTCGCATCCCCATCCCTTCGAGATAGAGTTGACAGGCCTGTTGCTTGAGGGCTGGATCTTTACCTCCTCGTAGCGTTTGAAAGATCCGTCGACAGGCTTGGCAACGGTAGCGTTGGACGCCACGACTGGTGCCGTAGCGAATAGAGTCAAGATGAGCACAGTGAGGACATTGCATCGTTAGTTCTCCAAATTTCGGAGATTACTTCATTTGTATAAACGACGCAACTGCGCCAACCCAAATTTTTGAGCCTTACTAAAAATCATCTAGTAAGTATTCAAAAGCAAGCATCAATTGAAGCAATTAATTCAAATCAGCAGAAGATTTTAAGACCAACGGATAACTAATCAGCCTTAAATTCCACAACCTGTTCAAATTCTAACTCATCTAACGCAGCCAGATCTGCTTCAGTCATTCCAAAAATCTTCAATGCTTCTTCCAGATGACTCTTGTCATCCGGATGGTCGCTTTGGTACCACTGATCCAAACTTTCCTTTGGATCACGTACCACAATCATCGCGGTTCCAGTTGGTAATTTTACAAAAAAAGCGTCCATCGACTTTATCCCCGTACGTTCAGCATGAGCTTTCATCCATTCTGAGTTGCCATGCGTTTTTGAGAGTAAGTTTTTAAACTCTTTAACCTTATCATCTGGTATGTCTACGTATTCTATGATTTTGGCCATTTGGTTCTCTCCTGTTGATCTGATTGGATCCCAAATTCATTAAGGGATGAATTTGAAAGGTTGGTGGTAATAACTTCGGGAGGTGATGCGGAAGACCGCAGTCCTTTTCAGTTCAGAACTGCGATTTCTATTTTGTTGGTTGCTACAGAGCTTTCATTGTGGCTGCCCATTTCTGGGAGTCATCTAGAATATGAAATTCAGTTATCTTATCACTTTCAACTTTGAAAAGATGACCAAAGTCAGCATCCATTCCATCTGCTGTGGCATGAACTAATGCGAAAACATAATCCCCTTCGGCAATCATCAGTTTAGTTTCAATTTTAAAATTTTCAAAATGAGAAGGGACGTGCATGACCATGTTGTTCATCCAATTATCAAGGCCATTGTAGGTACCAGAGAATTTGTGCATACCGTTGGTTTTCACAACAACGTCTGTATGGTATAGCGTACGAAAAGTATCCATATCTCCAGTTGCAAAACAGTCATACGCTTTTTGAACTAGTTCTTTCGATGCCATCTTGTCTCCAATTACAGGTCGTTAAAAATACTGAATGTGAATTTCTAACAGGTTTTGTTAGAACACTGTGAAGTGTTGCTTGCATTCAGGTTATTGGCAATCTATTAGTTGGTTGAGCAGCGATAGTAAGAGGAGTTTAGGCGGCTGATGCATAGACCGACGGATTGTTGATCCGATGTACTGACTCGGGTTAATCCAGATGAATACTGGGATGGAGTGCAGTTAATACCAGCAGACCACCGGAATGATCGCAAAATAATCGTAATCTGTTTTGAGTTTTGATCTAGAATGCGAGATTCGCCTTCATCCAGAAGGCAAGGTTTCGGAGTGTGCTGTGGTGCGAAGAGCTAGGGAACGAAGGAAAAAGGGCAGCCGATTTGTGCTGTCCAATGTACTACATATTTATCTAGGCTAACATTCAGGACAACGAGAAAAGCTAGGAGCTTTTGTACTGTCTACAGAAGAGCCAATCGAGAAGGCGCCTATCAAGCCACGCTTATTGTCTGATCTGGTGGCCTAATATGTTAGGTGGTGTAGGGAAGCGCCACCGGAGCAACGCATCCCTATGAGGGGAGAACAATACGCCAGCCATAGCAGATTATGGCAGCGTAAAGTCTTACATCTGTGCTGCGGAGATTCGCAATGCGACACAGATGCAGGCACTAGTCAGCTTGGGGTCATGGAGCATAACCTTATTGCTTTGGCCTTCGATTTACTTCAGCAGATGAAAAATTCTGATTCAAATGATTTAAAAATTCATAAATAAAAACAGAAGTATCTAGAAAGATAAGTCTAAAAAAAGACAAAGGTTACTTTAAATCAATTCCTGTGTGGGTCTTTCTGTCCGCAAACTACAATTGAGTTTCAAACCTGCCTAGAGTCGTAGGTACTTTGGCGCGATATCCAAAGCAATACGGCCATAGCTTGCGCCTATGCTGATTCAGATTTTTAGCTTGGCCGGTTCTTCTGCTGCCTACAAAGATGAGGCGTTTTCTGTGCGCCTCATCTAGCGCATCTTCTACTGTAGTTTTAATACTAAAAATTTACCCATCCGCTTCACAAATCTATGCTTAATCGATTCAAGAAGTATTGCTCGGCTTTTTGGTCACTACCTTGGTATATGATTTTTCTGGTTCTCATCATCATAGATATCATTATTCTACTTCTCATAATTTAAAGTTTTTCTCTGGAGCCAGTGAAATCCTACCTAACCCCAAAACAGCTTACTGCCGAATTTGATGTTTCCAAAACCTGTATCTATCGCTGGTGTTGAACTGGCTATTTTCTGAGCCATAAAGTTGGAGGCCGCTGGCGGATTGACCCAGACATTGACCTTGAATCGTTGTCTAATCCAATGAATGAGCAAATATGGGAAGGAATGAGGTCGAGAGACTGGTAAGTCAGATATTGCTATCTGAATGTTTACTTTTGACTAAAAGTAAACGTTAGATCGGCTGTAGATACGTCACAAGGATAGTCAATGCTGATTATAAAGATCTTTGAATCGCAAAGTCGCTTGTGGTAAATTAGATTTTTAGAATTCATCATAAAACCAACACAAAGTAATATGCTATGGCGAATACATTTCACTTGGCTATCCCAGCTGGCGACCTAGAGACTTCTATTACTTTTTATCGTGACGTACTTGGCTGCTCAACCGGCAATAGCGAAACCGGTCGCTGGGTGGATATCAATTTTTGGGGTAATGAGCTGACGTTGCATCAGAGTCAGGAAAGCCTACCAAACGTCAGTCATGACGTTGATATGGGCACAGTGATGGTGCCGCATTTTGGAGTCCATCTCGATCAAGCTGATTTCGATACTGTCAAAGCACGCTTAGAAGCGAAAGGTATTGACTTCATCGATCCGCCATATCGACGTTTCAAGGGAAATGAGTTTGAACAGGAAACTTTTTTTATCAAAGACCCAAACGGCAACATCATGGAAATAAAAACCATGGTGAACCCAGAAATACTATTTAAAGTCGTCGACGGATGATGGTCAGCTGCAAGTGCTTAGGGACAAATGTTTGGCCAAAGAGCTGAAATACTTGTCTAGAATTTCTAGAACCGTTGCTAGGAGAAATATTCTTCTGTAATCCGAAGAAGAGAGTGGCCTGGAACAGATCACACGATACTATTCTCTAAGCAAGTATGATGATTCAGTCTGATTGGTGGAGTGATTAACTGGCCGTGTTTTTAAGTAAGAATGATCCAAAAAAACAGGCAACTTAAGGTAGTTGGTAGCAGAAACGCAATCACCAAAATCATTCTCCAGCTTTCATCAAAGCGAACATCCCTCGGATCAGCCACCCAATTAGAATAATCATCTTTCATCTTCTGTAGTTGCTTACCCGAAGATAGCTCCTCTCGCAACAGGACTTCAGTTTTCTCCAACTGCTCTTTTGTCTTAGTGAGTTGCCCCTTCAACTTCTTTAACTGGGATTCCATATCTGCAAGCCTCATCTGTTGCTGATATGTCTTTTGGTTTCTGAAGGAATTAGACACCGAGTCCTCACCAATAATTTTTTCAGGAGACTCTTTTTTTTCTGTATTTATTTTTTTCATTGCCATCAATTTTTGATGAAATAAATCATAATAAATCGAACAACACTAGAACTTACAGGTAGAATAACAGGATGAGCCCCAAGATTGACCAGGTAAACTTTTTCATGAAAATTATTTTATCAAAAATTCAACTTGTAGAGAACTAAATACATACACTCCATTGCGCATGCCTAGATAGAAATAGCCTAAAGTAGTCCAAAATCTGCTGTGATTTTACTGGTAGCAGTGAGTTCGCTAAATTACCTATTATCTTTCATCACACCCAAAATATCTCACAAGAAGAGGGGTACTTACATGAGTTCAAAATGAATAATTATTCTGAAAAGTTTGGAGAATATGTTCGAGAAGGCGAAAAGGCTGCCATAGCACTCCCGAATCGAGGCCCGATGCGGTTTGACAGAAAAGGGAATGTTGCTTCTGAGATTCTTGAAGGATACGCAAAATATGGGTTTTACGTTCTAGAAAATTTTCTTAGCAAGAGGGATTTGCAGGATTGGCAGGGCGATTTTGATACGATGAAAGCCAATTATCCTACTGCAAGTGATGCCAAACTTGATCTTTATGGAAGACTAGCCCTGGGTGTTAATTCTAAGGGACCAGCCCTTTTTTGGGCTAGGCCGCTTAGTGATCCACTTGGTGGTACCCAGCATAGTGGAGGCCGCTATAGTGTAAGGATGTCCGAGCCACTTGCTGATGAATCACTGCCGGATGAAATTGTTTATATGATTATGGGGCCTTTACGATATTCAGATGCTCTGCTCCGAATTACGGGCCACCCTCATTTATTGGCAATTGCAGAGGCGATTTTTGGCGATGATTTTGTACCATTTAATGAGGCATTATGGATAAAGGAAGCGGGCCTTGGTTCAGCTACTGCGTGGCATCAGGACGGTGTGACTCATTGGAATCATCCTCAATGGGATCAGGATATCCATGGTATGACCTTTCAGGTACAATTACATGGGTGTTCAGGTGAAAATGGCCTTTGGGTGTTACCCTGCAGCCATATCCACGGCAAGATCGACATCAAGCAACTTGTAGATGAGGCAGGCAGCGACCGCATCATGGGTGCCGTACCTTACCTGTGCGGTCCGGGTGATGTAGTTATGCATAATCGTCAGTTACTACATGGCTCTTTTGCCAACAATAGCGACAAGGAACGTGTGTCTTTGACTTTTGGGTTCAACCGACGTTCTTCGATACTCAACGTTGAGGCTGGCCTGCATAACGAGAATGCAGTTTATGATGAGGCTCGTATCCTGGAGAGGTCACGAATGATTGGCTATGCCATTGATGCACGAAGGCAGCATTTCCCTCATGAAACATCTTACGACTACAAACCACTATCAGGTTTAAATGATCAGGTGGTTTGGTCAGAAGCAGTTAGGGCATCTTTAAGCAACTACAACCTGCTGGACCTAAGTATTTAACCACTGCAGTCTTCATTTACAGCGGTGAGTGCTAAGCCACTGGTGCTCAATATTGCGTTGTGAGTTTCAGTCTAAACTATTTCCAACTCTCACTTTAAGGTTCATTTGTGAACTGAAAGTCAATTTACTTATCCCACCAAAGAGGCCGCACTTCGATACGTAAAGTGGTTATCCTGATATGTGTAGAAGAGGTGGTGAATGAATACCGCGGAAATAAGTCAACTACTCAAGATTACCTGGTAAATTCCTTAAATTGATCTCCCGACTAATTTTAGAGTGCTCTCGTTCATCTTCAATTTGGGCCATAGCGGTATTTGTCGCGTGGACTATGTCCCTACCTGTTCGAGTCGCCATAACAAAGGATGATTTTCATCAGTACTTTTCTTAAATACCTTTTTGTAAGAACTGTAGGATGTTTGCGGGGCGTATGGTTAGTTGGGTTTGAACATCTGTTCAACCGTGTAAGAGGGAAGTTCGGCCAGTCTCCTCTCGTGGCTCCAACAAAGAATTTATCGCCTCCTGAGCCTTATTGGCAATACTTTGTTGAGCGGCTGGAATGAATTTGGCGTAGCGGCGAGTCATCAGTGAGCCTGGGGCATGTCCTAACTGGTAAGCGACTTCAGCCAACTTTGCTCCATTTGACAACATCATCGAAGCAATCGTGTCTCGTAGGCAGTAATTTGGTCTGAACTCTATTGGGATACCAGCTAGATCTCTCAGTTGGCTGAATCGCTTCTTCAAACTATCTAATCTTCGCAAACCACCATCGCTTGCCGGAAAAACATAAGAACTCCCCTGCAATTCTGCTGAACTACTATTCAGCAGTCCCCTCTGACGCAACAGCACCTCATGCACCTTCTCATTCATCGGCTGGGTCAAGGTCTTACCACTCTTGGTATCCCGCTTGGTATAGTTCTGCAGATCAAAATCAACATCCTTCCAAAGGAGTTTCAACGCTTCCGAAGGTCTTGAGCCTGTCCAGCTAATGAATTGGTACAGATGTGAAAGTTGCCGATCTGGATAGGATTCCCAAACCTGCTATAGGTTCTGAAACAAGACAAGGGTTCCAACATTGAAATAAAGGATATAGATTTGCTTGTCTATACATTGGTAGTTTTTTGAATCACCTTTGGCCACTTGGGAAAATTCAATGTTATTCATCATCAGGCAAACCCACGATTATGCGACCTGCCATGCTCACAATGAGGAAAAACTTCAGAAAACCCAGTCTGCAGTACAGGGATTAGCTGACAAAGGAGTGAAACTGCATGCCATGTATAACAATAGATTGGAACACACAGCTTAGATGGTCATTGAATCAGATACGATGGAAGCCATTGATGAGGCGTTTGATGGTGTACTCGAACTAGGTCATTGGGAAATTACACCAGTGGTGCAAAGATTTCCTACACAGAACTGAGGGGGAAGTCGGGCATCACAAATCCATACTACTAATCCCAGCTGATGCATCGTGGGCAGTTGAACTGTGCTCTTGATTGGCAGTTGTTTACAGGTATGAAAAAACCTCTTAGGACTGTAGCTACATGTCACACCTGCGCACGGCAGGTAGTGCTCAGAGGTGGCTTGACCCCAGCTGGATTCAGATTCGAAACTCTGGTTACTGAACAGCTGGCACTTGCATTGTTGTTTCTAGGACTGCTAATGAAACACAGACTCCAACGATGCAAATTGTCCAGAGTCCAATAATTAGGTTGGTATTATCAGTTTGTCCAAACTGCATGTTGCCTCTTAGGGATTGGTTGATAGAAGCCGCGTGTTTGTGCTTCCAAGTATGTCAGCCAATCAGATGTGCTTGGAGGGTAGCGGGAGGAGAAGGAAACGAATGAGTAGCTGGTGAGCAACCCCATCGCAGAACTCAAAGCAAGGATAGTATGAATTTATTCGTAATCATGGCCCTTATTAGTTTCTTATTTTTACAAGCATCTTGTGGTGCCTTGCTGAATTGTGAATCAAGAAATGGGTGGGACCGAGAATATAATGGTGGATTTGCTTATCAGAAGTGTGTGGATTACAGAGATAGGGAGCAAGGTAGATTGTACGATCGTTTATTCTGATAATGAACTGGGGACTCCCCCACCCTCTCAAGATTTGGCTGGTGGGGCTTGGTGGGTTGAAGAATTTCGGCGAGGACTTGGAGTCACATCACAGAGTCATTGCTCGGGGTCATAATAAAGCCCTTCAGTGATGGGGCTAATTCGCTTCTTCAGAAAAAGGTTTCAGCATCATCAACCGGATGAAAATCAAGGGCAGCGATTGTCTCTGTGAGTTCGAAGACTTTTCGGGAGTTATTGCTAATGGCGTAAGCAAGTAAATATTTTTTATCCACTTCCAATGCTCTCTTAAAAGCGTGCACACAATCTCGATGACTTAAGTACATGGCTCTCATGTAATCTTCTGAAGGAGTATCCTGCATAATCGTGGGATCATTGCCTTTGACCACCCAGCCGATTCTGAGTCCAACAAACTGAATGCCGTATTTTTCAGAAAAGTACTTCCCTAAATTCTCACCAAATAACTTCGAAACCGCGTACAAGGAATCTGGGTTGGTCGGATCTGATAGTGAGAGAATTTTATTCTTGGAAGGATCTAGGGTCTCTGTCGTGGTTAAGAGAGTATCTCCATGTTGAGTATGATTCGTACTGGCAAAAATAATCTTACCAACCCCGGCTCTTCTACACTCATTGAAGGCATTGTAGGTTGCTTCAATATTATTTGGCTGAACACTTTCCCAGGGTGCGTCGGGACTTGGATCTGCTGCCAAATGAATCAATGCATCCAGGCCAGAGAACTTGCCGACAACCTCAGCACTTTTGGATAGGTCCATTTTTGTAGAGCCAAGTTCCTGATTTTCTTCAAGAGTAAATGATGTTAACTCATGTTGCCCCGACAACCCATTGCGCAAGACAGTTCCAATTGTTCCATCTGCTCCAGTGATGCCTACTTTCATTATTTTTTCCTTTCTCGAATGCTTTACGGTTCACCCAAATCATGGGCTGCAGAAATTTCCGAGGCTGACCAGGCCTCTTCCAGTATTTTGATCTGCTTCTGTTTCGGGTCATAGAGATCGCCGACCATCGATTCAATCAAAACGCGATAGTAGTGCCGATCAACAAAAATCCGTCCGTGCTGGATCTCTTCAAAGCGATGACGCTGGTATGCCTTAGAGTGTGGAAGTTCAAGATACTTGGATGAATCCGGATTCTTTGGCATCAGCAATTCAGGCTTTTGGTGTAGCTAGCAGTCATCGTTTCTGATCGATCTATCCGACATGGTAGTATTACAAAATTTGGCCTGTTCCAAATCCGCATATTCCAAAACGACTCCATTGAGCTTTGCCCCACGCAGGTCGGCCCCGATTAGGATAGCTCCCCAGAGATCAGCCCCACTCAAGTCAGCATCCCTCAAATTAGTTTGACTCAGATCGGCTTCAATCAAGTTCACTCGCACAAGGTCAGCCTCACTCAGGTCGGCGTTACTGAGCTTGACCCCAAACAGATCGGCTTCGCTCAAACTGGCTTTGCTTAGATTCATGCCAGTTAGGTCCGCCAGAGCAAGATCACAATTGACACACTGATTGGTTCTCAGAAACTTGTCCAAGTCCTCTTCTTCAAATCCAAAAACTTGCGAACCCAGGATTAGCAAGCACAGCAAGAGCAAGATTCGTTTGTTCATAGTTTCATGTGCCCATTACTCGTAGTCTTCCCAGTTCCAATCCTGCCCTTCACTGGGATCATAATCCAACTGCTCTCGCATGGTTTGTTGGCCAATCACCTTCCCAAACTTATAATGCACACCAGACAACATTGAGATGTGCACATACTTATTTACTCTTGAAAACCGCTGAATACACAAGAATTCATCATTCTCGTAAAGCACTTCATAGGGCCCCATGATCACTTTGCCTTTACGCTTCAATAAAACACGTTTGCTCGTGTTTTTATCTAACTTCACACCATGATTCACAGACTCATAATCAGGATGCACGATTTCATCATACAAAGCGAAATCCCCTTTCTGAATAGCTCGGCGCCATGCCTTATCGAATGCTTCTCCTTTCGTCATATTTCTTTACCTCCGATCAAGGTTTGAGTTAGTTCGAAGGGACAAGACCAACTGACTAGCTGCCCATAGGTTCACTTTTCGAGTCTCCCCCCGTTGTCCTCCGAGTTTTTTGAAATGCCTGATAGGTTAATGTCACATTCACTTTGCGCCAAACAACCAATTTCAAAGAGGCAACATGCAGTATGGACAATCTGATAAAACCAATCGAAACATTGCAATTTGGACCGCCTATATGGGCTTAGTCTTTATTTCTCTGGCCGTACTGGAAAGCCTACTCCAAGTACCAGCTATCCAGTAAAAAATCTCGCATTGTCTGAAACCAATTGGGGTCATGCCACGTTCTGAGCACGACCTGCAGCGTGCAGGTAATTGGAGAACATCAGTGCCAGCGGGTTCTGCTTTCATGCCCGAATCTCCGTGGCCAATCAATAATGCTCCTCCCCTTGCTACGATGCCCTGGTTGGGTTCAGACAACCTCTACACTTACAGTTCCAGAAGTACCTCCCATTGAGGCTGCTCGTCCTTCCTTTTTCAAGAACATCGTAAGACTGCCAAATCGGCTCACTACTCTCTACAATTCCCTAGCGCTCACTGCTCTCAAGGTTCAACCAGGCAACTTCTGCGGTACTCAGAGAAACGGTCATCGCTGGTAAAGTCGTGGCAATCTCACTGGGGCTGCGAGGTCCAATGAGCGCCAGCGATGGAAACTGCTGACCCAACACCCAGGCTGTCGCAATATTTTGGGTCTTTACTCCACGCTCTGCAGCGAGTTGAGTTGCGCGCCTACGACGCTCTACATTGGCTTCAGAAGAAAAACAAGCATCTCCCGTCGTGTCGGGTGACAAGGCGGTTCCTTGGCCCGGTTGCAGAAAATAGCCTCTCGCCTGTGAGGACCAGGACAGGTGTGTGGTGCCAGTCTCCCTCAAAAAGCCAAGCATTTCCTGTGTATTGGAGGTAATGCAACCGTCCCAGACTGGTTTTTCCATCACCGCAAGCGAGAGATTGTTGTTCAAGATTTTCAGAGGTTGCATTCCCTTTGAATCCGCATAGGCGTTGGCTTCTTTGAAGCGGGCCACTGACCAGTTTGAACCACCAAAGGTCTCAATCAGCCCCTTGGCATGAAGTGCATTCAAAGCATCCACGAACTCACTTACAGGCACATCAGGATTGTCGCGATGCATGATGTAAATAGGTGCTCGTTCGATCTGTAAGCGTTCCAGGGAAATGGCCAACTGGGTTGCAATCACATCTGGCAGGCAGTATGGACTGTGCACACCCTTGACAACAACACGGGCTTCCTTTGTGATTCCACGGGCAGCCATCCATTGCCCCAGCACCGTTTCATGGACACCTCCTCCATAGATGAAACCGGTATCAAAGCCATTTCCACCAGCCTCCCACCAAGCGTCCCAAACAATTGCACCTTCATCGAGGGTGTCTCGGTTGTCACAGCCCATGATCAAGGCACTGATTTCTCCGGTCATACCAGGAATTCCAACACGTGGAATCTCAGGAAGATTTGATGGTAGAGTACCGTTGAGTCTTCGAATATGAGATGAACTTTCTCCAGGGAGCTTGTAACCGGTGGCTTCGCGCCAGGTTGCAATCGCACGAGCATTACCCACACTGTCCGAAAGATTTGGTGCTGGGCTTGGGGCTTCTGTTAGTCCAT
>JACLAD010015952.1_pt1 | contig 40479 bp, 40 predicted proteins | sample 8027901 | NCBI WGS metagenome assembly JACLAD01 (sample SAMN15725071, study PRJNA655200) | protist metagenome | isolation source: fluorescence activated cell sorting (FACS) single amplified genomes of... | place: Spain: Blaines Bay Microbial Observatory, Mediterranean Sea | collected 2016-07-05 | reverse complement strand
TACCATGACGAAGAAGATCGCGATGAAGACGAGAAAAATGGCCGGCGGATTGCCGATACCGAGAATGAAAACTGCAACTGGGATCCATGCAACGGGCGAAATCGGTGCCAACATGGTGACGAGGGGAAGAACCAATTTTCCGAAGATATTGAAATAGCGGATGGCTAATCCAATTGCGAGCGACAAACTAAATCCGAGAGCTAAACCGACGAAAACACGTAAGGAAGACCAGCCGATTACCCCGAGCACCGACCAAATACTTCCGCCTTTACTCAGCGCACCTGCCCGTGACCCATCCGGATCGAAGAACCGAAACTGATCGGACAAGTCAGCTAAAAAGATATGCGGTGGCGGCAGCAAAAGTGGATTGGCCCACCCTTGCCACCACGCAAATTCCCAAAAGCCAACAAACAAGGTTAGCGACATACATGCCCAAAAAATTGGGGCAAGTTTTCGATAGACACGCGTGAGTAGGGCAAGGGGAAGGGCAACCTGCATCGAATGAGGTTGCAAATCTCCGCGAATGTTCTTTTGACTCATGGGAATATGGCCCTCGTTAGGCAGTCTTTAATTTCAGATCACCGTAAAGGTCCGAATTTTCTGCAATAACGGCTTCCAGAAGCGTCCAATCGACGGCGTCATCTGGAAGAGGGTTCTTGACGTAACCCATGGCCTGCATCGATTTGGCGCGTTCCTTAAAGAAATTGGTATTCAAACGCTGGTCGATCATCACCGGCTGGCGCGATTGGGCAAGGGTCAGAGCCTCAAGCGAGGTCTTGTAATAAATGCCCACAGTGTCCGCGAGTGCTGAAGCTAAATCCTGTTCGGATTGAAGCTGCGCTTTCATCATCGCTTTAATGACCGCCTTCACGGCATCTGGATTTTCTTCCAGCAACGGTGTGCGGGCGGCGAGGACGCAATCCGAATACCCCTTACCATAGAGGTCGAGTCCGTCTGTTAGAATTTGCGAACCCTTACGCTCTGTCAAACACTGTGTGGCATAAGGTTCGATGTGACTGACGCCATCGATCGCACCGTTGATGAAGCCAGCGGCCAATTCTGGAGACGAATTAAAGTATTTGACATCAACGTCGGCGAACGACATGCCGGCTTTTGTCAAGTAATCGTAGGGAAGAACTTCCAATGTGTCAGCCTGGAAGGTCCCAATGCTTTTTCCCTTTAGATCAGTTGGCTTTTCGATGCCCTCGCCACCGATGAAGATACAACCTTCCACACCTGCGCCAGCCACAAGCTTCACCGGGGCACCCTGATCAACAAGGGTTATGAAGTTCGAATAGGGGATGACGGAAATATCAACCATTCCGGCACCGAATAGAGTAACAACGTCTGTGGTCGTTGGCGTGACCACGAAGTCAAGTTCGACATTGTCTTCGGCGGCAAGGTTGCGTTCTTTTGCGAGGAAAATGCCCAAATTGCACAAGCCAGCACCGTGCGTCGCCTTCAGGATGGTCATGCCCGCTGCTTCGGCAACTCCAGACCCAATCACGCTGGCAAGCGACGAAGGAATAGCCAAAGCGGCCGCTGCCAATGCGGAACTTTTAAGAAAGCCCCGTCGCGAAGCTTTCATTATGTTTTGATAATTTCGTCCACGATTATCGCACATGTCTGTCTCCTATTATTACGACCTAAAACGACATGTACGGTACGTTAGTAGTAGTGTACGAATTACCGAAATGTCGCATTAGGACAGTTGCGGCACGCCAACCTATAAGAAGGACAATGATTAGGAACAAAGCCTTTCTTGCGCTACAACGCTACAAGACAAATTACATGCCAGAGAAAATACCCTCCTAACTTGTTGTTTTCTCAGAATATAATTCCCTTAGAAAAGCGCGTTCAAAAGCGATCTTTGCTTAATTAATCGGCGTTTGCACAAAAACTCGACAGTCGCAATTTCTGACGCCTTTGGAGCATACCCGGTCAACACGAAGAACGCATTGCCACCTCTGCATTCTGCTCAGAAAGCCGACATTCCCTGGAATTCTTCAATTAGGCAGGTTCTGGCTAGAATTCTCCGTGTTTCGAAGGGGCGGAAAATAGCCGCTCCGCCCCCCGCAACGGACATATCAGTGGGGTTGCCAGATCAAAGACTGCATCTGAAGCCGCATTGATATCAATCAAGTCCGTGATATCTTTGTAGGATTCCAAGTCCCACTTTTTGGCGGTTTTTTTAAGTTGTCAGAGTTGATATCGTGAATTCCCAAGACAGGGAATTTAGCGATTTGATAGGCTGGCAAGTGAGCGTCATTGACAATGCCCCCGTCGCCAATCAAAACAATTGGGCGCGGGTCGCTTGGTAAATCCCATTGATAGCCAAGTCTCATGATTCCTCAGAGTTTTTGGTTTTTCTAAGAAAATTTTTCGTCTGTTTTCAGGCTTTGATGGCCCTTCACCTTCGTAACTTCCGCTGCATCCTTGAACAAATCGGAATTCATCCGCTTTAGTGATTCCTAATGCATCTCCCATTCAGTCACCCCCAGTTCTATTTTGGGCAAGTTGGGCCTGTCAAAGTGATTGAATTTATCGTGACCACGAACCAGCAGGGCAAAGGTACGACCCCTGTTTTGCTTGACATGAGTCGGGATTAAACGCATAGCAAAACCAATTCTCGGAGTATTTGTGGGGTTGGGTTTTGAACCATGAAAGATACGGACATGATGAAGGCTCATTTGGCCAGCTTCCAATTTTATGGCCTCTGTTTTTTCACGAGAAATATCCACAGCAACCTCTTGCCCACGGCTGAGCATATTATCATCCCCAAAAGTATCGTGATGAGACACTTGGCCTCTGAGGTGGCTTCCTGGGGCAACCTCCATGCAGCCATTCTCTAGATTGCTGGGGGTAAGGGCTAACCAAGCGGTGACAATCTCAGGCGGTTCCAGCCCCCAAGCCTCCAAAAGTCATAGGGACAAGGGAGAGACCAAATATAAGATAGCCAGTGGCTGCTCCTGGTAAAACCGCAGATGCCATCGCACACCCAGTTAGACTAATCCTCCTGAGCATTAAAAAGACACCGATGGGTGTTGCACCCAGAGAAATGGTGATGCAGCCGAGTAGTGCCCTACGCATAAATCCAAAGTCTGCAAAAGGTTGAATAACCGTTTCCCAGATCATTTTTGTTTCTTCAACTTAACTTCTGAAAAAGTAACTAATTAAATTGCTCTACTTGTGATACCTGAAAACAAAATTGTTTTTTTGCAGCTCACTTGTAAACTTTTTATCTAATGAGTCTCTTCAGTCACTAATGATTGAGATCAATCGTTGGCTCTATTTGGGAGAGGATTATTCGGTTGATTCAGAAAGGACTAAATCGTTAGTCAATGTTTTGAGACGAGTTGCGGAGGTCCTGAAGGAGAATTAATTTCGCAATGCAGGGGGACAGATTAGGACAGAAATACTCATTGCTTTGTTGAGTGCAACGGATTTTCAGAAAACAAAGTTAGCAAATCAATTGTAAACCATATAAAAAGCATCAAATTTTTCATGAGCTGAATATTTAAACTTTAACCTGACGATGGAAGAACACCTGGTTCACAATTCCGCCGACTGGTCCAAACAAGAACGACATCACGTAAACCATACTGTTGACAAGAATGATTGCCGGCCCAGACGGCAAGTTGTAGTGGTAAGACAGTAACAGCCCAGTAAAGCTGGAGAGCATAGCAAAAATAATTGCTACGATGATTAAACTGCTGATGCCATTAGTCCAGAACCGTCCTGCGGTAGCAGGTAGTAGCATGATACCCACCGCCATTAGTGTGCCGAGTGCATGGAAACCCCCTACAAGATTGAGCACAACGAGTACAAGGAAGGTGAAATGGGTAAATGCACTGAGCTTGCTAACTGAGCGGAGGAACTGGGGGTCAACGCATTCCAAAACCAATGGTCGCAGCAACAAAGAGAGGATGAGCAAAGAGAAACTAGTGATGGAGCACAGCAATATCAGCGTTGCGTCATCGAGCGCTAGCACCATACCAAATAGAACTCGCATCAGGTCCATGTTGTTGCCACGCAGCGAAACAATTAGTACCCCGAGTGCGAGAGCAATCAGAGAGAATGCCGCCAGACTAGCGTCTTCACGCAGTTGAGTCCTACGGGTGACAAAGCCCGAAAGTAGCGCTACAGCCAGACCAGCCCCCAAGCCTCCAAAAGTCATAGGGACAAGGGAGAGACCAAATATAAGATAGCCAGTGGCCGCTCCTGGCAAAACCGCAGAAGCCATCGCACACCCAGTTAGACTAATCCTCCTGAGCATTAAAAAGACACCGATGGGGGTTGCACCCAGAGAAATGGCGATGCAGCCGAGTAGTGCTCGACGCATAAATCCAAAGTCTGCAAAAGGTTGAATAACCGTTTCCCAGATCATTTTTGTTTCTTCAACTTAACTTCTGAAAAAGTAACTAATTAAATTGCTCTACTTGTGATACCTGAAAACAAAATTGTTTTTTTGCAGCTCACTTGCAAACTTTTTATCTAATGAATCTTTTCAGTCACTAATGATTGAGATCAATCGTTGGCTTTATTTAGCAAAAGATTACTCAGTTGATTCAGAAAGGGCTAAAACTTTGGTCAGTGTTTTGAGACGATTTGCGGGGGGGCTAGAAGATAATTAATTTTGCAATGTGTAGTGTCAGATTAGGACAGAAATACTCATTGCTTGGGTGGACTGGTGGGTGGACGAAAAAGTTACAGCGTAAAGTGGTAAGAAATTAAATGGAAGGTTAAATACTAATTTTACTGAGGAAAAGTATGGTGGCGGGGGCAGGATTTGAACCTGCGACCTTCGGGTTATGAGACCGTTAGGCGCCTGATACCCTTATTGAGTCAGAACTACTCATACTTTTGATATTATGTTGTAATTAATGAGTAATTAGCTATTCTCTGTGGTCAGATCAAGTCAAAAAGTCACTCATTTACTACCTTGTAGGTGGGGATAATGGTGGGGACAGTAAAACTGAACCAACAGAGAGAGCATGGCAAAATATCAGCGAGAGACAACCCAATACCCCGGAGTCTTCTGGTTAACCATCCAAGGTATTGAAACGCTCTACATTCGCTACAAACGGCCGGGTACTGATAAAGCTATAGAAGAAAAACTCGGATCGAAGGCGCAAGGGTGGACGGCCCCCAGAGGCAATGCAGAGCGGGCAAAACGCATCAATGGACAAGCAAAGTCAAATGCGGAGCAACGAGAGTATAGAATCGCTGAAAGGCTGGCAGAGGAATCTCGGCAGACTATTGATCGACTATGGGACGCTTATCTGGAGTCCAAGGGCTCTTCGCTTAAAGGTATAATCACTGATAAGAATCGCTATGAATTACATCTTAAAGATCCATTTGGACAGATAACTCCAGAAGAACTAGCCCCACCAGATGTAGACAGACTGCGTTTAGAATTATTGAAGGATCACAGTAACGGGACGGTGCGCAATGTATTGGAATTACTGCGTCGGATCACCAATTTTGGAGTCAGTCAACAACTCTGCCCTTCCCTCAACTGGACGATCAAACTTCCTAAACCAGATCCGGACTCTGAGCGCATTGAAGTGTTGACAGATGAGCAGTTTCAAAAGCTTCATGAGGTCTGGGCGTCCTACCATGATCGACACATTGCTCATTTGCACCAGTTCATAGGCTGGAGTGGTTCTCGCCCATCAGAAGTATTAAAGCTGCTCTGGGTAGATGTAGATCTTACTCAAAGTTTTTATATCAAGCGGGATACCAAGAGCGGTAAATCACTTACCTTTCCAATGAGTGCTAAATTACATTCTATTTTGCTGCAGCAAAGGAAGTTGCTTGATGCTTCTCCAGAGGCCATGCGAACAAGCAGCTTCGTCTTCTCAGGACCCGCTGGAGGTCAAAGAAAATTACATTCTTATATCCGACACTTTCGCCGTATGCGTGATCTTGCAGGAATTCCTGAAGACTATCGCCCAAATTACTGCCTTAGAGATACGGTTGCTTCACGTCTTTTGTCTTCTGGCGCTACGCTGGATGAAGTTGCTTATCAATTAGGCCACTCTCCCGGCTCTCCAATGACAAGACGCTATGCCCGATTCTTAGAATCTGCTCAACGAGGAATTGCAGATCGAACCCAGAGGGTGATGGATGAGATGTTGAAATAGGTTGCCCCAAATACTTCCATCCAAATTGATGATAAAGATCTGGAACTCCTGCATGTTGAAATAGGTTGCCCCAAATACTTCCATCCAAATTGATGATAAAGATCTGGAACTCCTGCATAACGCCTAAATTTATTAGTTTCCTAATATTCTCTCGCTTCTTAAATATTACGTCACATCGCAGGTGCTGAGTTTTGTTGGCAGAAGCGGAACTAAATTTCTTGACGAAGCGTTTTCTCTTAGATAGAACCTACCTTCTAGTAGTAGTAATTTTTGCGGAGGTTTCAATCACAAACTGGATTTTATAGGTAGTTTTATGCAGGAACTCACAGTTAACAGTAAAAAATACGAAGTGGATGTTGATTCTGACACCCCACTTCTCTGGGTTCTTCGGGATACATTGAACCTGACCGGTACGAAGTATGGCTGCGGGATCCAGCAATGCGGATCGTGTACGGTTTTGGTGAAAGGCCGCCCAGTTCGCTCTTGTGGTGTCACGTTGGAAGAAGTTGCTGGCAAGGATATATTGACCATCGAAGGTCTGTCTGAAGATAACAGTCATCCGGTCCAGCAGGCCTGGATTGCCGAGCAGGTTCCCCAGTGTGGCTACTGTCAATCGGGACAAATTCTGACGGCGGTAGCTTTGTTGAGTAGAAACACCAAACCAGATGAGCAAACGGTGAATCGCACGATGAATGTTTTATGCCGTTGTGGAACTTACCCAAGAATCCGAAAAGCCATCACAAAAGCTGGTGAGATCATGGAGAAGCAAAATGCTTGATCAACAGATAAGTCGTAGAAAGTTGTTTAGAAATAGCGCGTTGCTTGGTGCTGGAATTCTGTTGGGGCACGGAGCTGGTGGTGTGAGAAGTCTCAATGCAGAAGAAGCAAAGAAAGCGGCAGAGCTGGATGTCTCTCTGTATATCAGGATTTCTCCTGATAATACCGTTCAACTGATACTGCCGAATATCGAAATGGGACAAGGCATTCATACTGCCCAAGCGATGGTGATCGCTGAAGAGCTGGAAGTAAATTTAGACAATATTTTTGTTAGTAATGCTCCCCCGCTACCAGAATACGGTAAAAGACTTAGCACTGCTGGTAGTGCAAGTATGAATAAGAATTTTGATAAGTTAATAAAAATCGGAGCTACTGCCAGAGAAATGCTGATTGAAGCGGCAAGTCTCGAGTGGCGAGTGCACAGGGATGAATGTGTAGCAAAAGGTGGGTATGTTAGCCATCTTTCGACTGGGAGATCGTTTAGTTATGGGGAACTCACTGAAAAGGCTTCAAGCTTAGCTCCTCCTCAAGATCCGAGAATCAAGAAGAGAAAAGAATATCAATTGATTGGTCAAGATGTACCTCGAATTGATATACCAGAAAAGATCAATGGATCTGCCACTTATGGGATGGATGTCAGGATGCCTGATATGCTGTTTGCTGTAGTCAAGAGTGCTCCGCGAAGAGGAGGAAAGTTAGTGGAGTTCAATGAAGACGAGGCGATGAAGGTCAAGGGAGTGAAGGCAGTTGTCAAGATCCCTGAAAAACTTGTCTATTTAATGGAATTTCCTGAGTCAATTGCTGTAGTTGCAGGAAGTAATTGGCAAGCGATGAAAGGAATGGAGAAACTTTCACCAGAGTTTTCGGGTGGAAATAGTGAAGAAATTGATGACAAAAAGATTGAAGAATCTTTTTCTGAGATTCTTGCCAACCTAGAAGCTTCAGATTTGAATGCCAACACGGCTTTGAAATTAGAGTACAATTTACCCCTGCAAGCACATGCGACACTCGAACCATTCAATTGTACAGTCAATTACACGGGCGACTTTTGTGAAGTGTGGGGTCCAACTCAATCACAATCTGATTTGATGGATCGTTTGAATAAATTGACAGGCTTACCCAAAGAAAAAATAAAAATAAATGTTACAACGCTTGGAGGCAGTTTTGGGAGCAAGAGAAGAAGCGATGCGTTCGTGCAAGCGTTTCATATTTCAAAGATTCTCCGTAAACCAATTCAACTTATGTGGACCCGTGAGCAAGACATGACGTGTAGTCACTACATGCAGATGAGTAAACACCAGGTGCAAATTAGCTTGGGTGCCAATTCATATCCAAAATCTTGGAATCACAGAATTGCATGTAGTCACTCTTTTGTGCAAACCGATCATACAAAAAAACAGTTGGTAGAGAAATGGGGTGTTGACCCCAACTGCATCGATGGATTTCCCCCTGCATACAAATTGGAGAATTTTGATTTGAAATATAAGTGGGAGGATTTCGGTTTATCTTTTGAAAACCTCAGGTCAGCAGGCAGTACTCAAAATTGCTTCGTCATAGAGAGTGCTGTAGACGAGGCAGCCCAACTGGCTGGCGTGAATCCACTGAATTACCGCCTCGAATTGCTGAGTCACGATGAAAGGCACAGAAGGTTACTGGAAGATTTGGCATCACAATCTAATTGGGAAACGAGATTAGATAAGGGCTTTGGTCGAGGTATAGCGATTTATGAGTTCATGGTGAAAAAAACTAGTAAACCCCGAGATAACTTTGGCAGATCAACAACTGTTTCTGCGGCCTCAGCAGTCGTGTCTGTTTCAAAAAGTGGTAGGTTGAAAATAGAGAAAATTTATTTCCGAGTGGATTGTGGTTTGTGCGTAAATCCAAATTTAGTCCGATCCCAGATAGAGGGAGGAATAATTATGGGAATTTCACTAGCACTCAACGAGAAATTATCAATCAAGGAGGGTCGTATCGTGCAAGCGAACTATGATGAATACAAAATTGCTAGGATGAAGCACACCCCAGAAATCGAAATCGAAATAGTTGAAAGCGACCTGCCACCTTCAGGGACAGGAGAGCCTGCGATTGCCCCGGTAATTCCTGCGATTACCAATGCTATTTTTGCAGCTACAGGTAAGCGAATCCGTAATCTTCCAATTGGTAAACAAACTTTGGTGTGAAATCAGTGTTGAAGTTGTTTGGGGACATCAATGTAAGTGACGAGACCTACAAATAGAGTCTATCGATTTTAAGACTTTTTGGTTTCAAGGCTGCTGCCTTCATAGTGCCAATTTTAATGGGGTGGTCTATCAATTATGAAGCACAATTGCGTGGGTGCCACATGAACCATTCTGAATTAGGAGATACATATCTGACTTTGCTTGAGGCCGTTGAGCAAACGGCCTTGAGCGAAGCGGAAGTGGTGCTGCATAGTGAAGAGGTTTGGATGTACTGTCCAAGAGTCCCCAAGAAGGAGCAGTTGGTCAAAGGTACTGAGGCTGTTGCAGCTTCTTCTTGGCTCGGTATAGGCTAAAGATCTGGTGAAATGGACATGCCAGTTTGTGCAAAATTGACAGATCCATCCAAAGAGCTGTTGCACCGCCGCTTGAAAAAAGGCAATTACGATTTGAAAGGCCTGGGAGTGATTAATCAGGATGGTTCTGGTGAAACTGAGGAGATAGAGCTTCGACAACCTAACCCACTAAGCATTTCTCATACATCTAAAGAAGATCTATCCTGTGAACCCGTCCAGCCAACATTGTATGTAACACGAGCTGGGCCAGAGCAGTATTCAGATTAAAACAGCTCCTCTGATTCTCCAATTAAATAGGGGTTTTCCAAATTGTGGGACACAGGCATACGCTTCGGTTACGCATAGTAATTTTGTTATTGTACAACCACCTTTTCACTGCCAGTTAAAATACAGAGACCTAACATTCATCTAGGTAAAACGGCCACAAAGGCTACCCTCACCCTGCTAATTCCTTCTCAACGGCTGGACAAACCAAAAAAGTTCCGATAGCTTCAGAAATTACTAGTCCCTACAGTCATCACCACATTGAAATTGGCCCTCACAGGGTTGTTCTAAGTAACTTTCCTGAAGCGATACTTCTCTTTGAAAGTAGGTAGCAATCAACTGTCACTTCCAAAAAAAACTCCTGTGCGAAAGAAATTGGACTCGTCCAAATATCTTGAACTTCCCCATTCCAGAGTATACCAGCGCCACCGTTTTGAAGAAATCCAGCTTGGACGCACCTTTGTAGACCGGCACTATTATCGGGTATTGATGGAAGCGATGGTAAATGACCTTCATGACCCAGAACAAAAGCGGCGGGAACTATTGCAAGAAGCTCTGTCCTCTGTAGATATTTCTGATCTTCCCAAACCCACCTGAGTACCATCAATGAACTAGATACCCGATTTAACCCCCCCACGGTCTAAAGACACTGCCACCCCAATTGGCTTGTCCATCGAAAAGAGCCAACCCTCCCACACTCACTTGACGCAGGTCTCTTCATGTCAAATAGTACTTCACCGGGGATCATTGACCCCAGTCATTTCGTTCCCTCAGATAAAAGGGATGCCTGACGTTCAGATAACTGACAGGAACTACTGATCAATGCGGAATCAAATCATACTGACACTTTCAATCGCACTGCTTGCAACGCAATCTTTTGGGTACGAGGACAAAGATTTGGAGAGGCTCCGGAGCACTAGTAAATGTATCAAATGTGATCTGAGTGAAGCTGATCTAGGTGGCTATTTGTTGATGGGGGCCAACCTAATAAGCTCCAACTTGACTGGCGCTAAGCTGCAAGGAGCCGATCTGACAAATGCAAACCTTTCAGAAGCAAATCTTTCAGAAGCAAATCTTTCAGAAGCAAACCTCTTTGGAGCTAATCTAAGAGGGGCCAACTTGACTGAAGCTAATTTGAGTTTGGCTAATATGAGTTGGGTGGACTTAAGTGAGGCCACCCTGCGTGAGGCCAACTTGAGCGAGGCTGACTTTTCCAAAGCTAACTTGTCTCGAACCGATCTGCGTGAATCAAACCTACAAAAAGCTGATCTCCGAGAAGCTGACCTTAGGGCGGCAGATCTTCGGGAAGCCATTCTTGTAGCTGCATATCTGAATGAGGCTAACCTCGATGGTGCAGATATGCGCAAGGCTAATCTCTATCGAGCTTCAATGAGAGGAGCTACCCTCTGTAATACCATTGACCCTGAGGGTGGAAAAAATAATAAGGACTGCTGACCTGTGAAAAAGCTAGTTCTACAACCTTTCACTATCGTGCTATTAACCACTCCAGTTTTGGCGTATAAGCAAGCAGATTTAGATAGGCTCCGGGCAACTAACAAATGTGCCCGATGTGATCTAAGAGGAGCCGACTTGAGTAACGCTAACCTGCGCAAAGCTGAACTTCATGAAGCTGATCTAAGTGAAGCCAACCTACCCGGAGTCGACTTGAGTCAGGCGATTCTATACAAAGCCAGCTTATACAAAGCCAATCTTTATAGGGCAAATCTAAAAAAAGCTGATCTAAAAAGAGCCAACCTGATCAATGCCCTGTTGCGTGGAGCTGCGTTAGACTCAGCAGACCTGATGGATGCTAAATTCTGTAATACAATTCTGCCCTCAGGAAATCCTACGTTTAAGGACTGCTGATTTTTAACTTTTTACTGTTGAAATCTTAGTGCTTCCCCCTATTTCCACCCTCCATCTTAAATTTCACACATCCTCCGTATTTTTACCGCTTGAATACGATCTCGTTGAACTTCCTCCGCATCAGTAGAACCGACTGAAAGGCTTTCAACTTTCTCTAGCACCGAAAGTGATGCGCGAAGTCGTACCATGTCGTTTTCAGAGAGTAAGCAACCTCTTAATGCTTCAATTGCTTCTTGTTGGAGTTCCAGCAAAGACCGCGTTTGTTCCTCTCGAGTGTCCACCAAAATTTGATTCCATTGGGCAACGAACTCCGGTTCTTGCCGCCAACGCCAAATCGTAGAGCGGTGGACTCCAAGCGTCTCTGCAATTTCTTCAATCCGTAATCCGGTCGTCAGCAGACCAAGAGTCTGCTGCTGTTGTGCGTTTAAGCTCTCCATGATTCCCTTGAGATAATATTGGGAATTGCCCAGTGTATAGGGAGGTAGTGCGGGGCTTTCTATAATGCAGATTACCCAAATTATCAAAATTAGTAAATGCACTTATCTCTTACAGTTCACCTGGGAGCACCCACGCAGTCGGATTTCCCACGGAGTTAAACAGCTTAAGATTGTAATATTTTGGCTTTGTTCAGAAGTGCTGTTTGATCAAACCTCTGAGTAAAACCTTTTGGACCACTATTGAGGAAACCTCAAATTCCATTGGGCTATTCAATTTTTCTCCACGGACTCCTGATCATCCCGGCATTCTTCCCCCCAAGGTATTGCCTGACAAATTTTCTAGTGGCATAGTTACTATCTTCTCCGCCCTGATACTTGGGTTACCCCCCCATCAGAGGAAGACTATGCCCTTCGTACCTTTTCTGAATCCGAGCGATACTTACCTCAACTACCAACGCCCACGGGGTTTCTTGGACGTAATGACGGCTGCGATTGTAACTGGCTTAGCCAAAGATGTGTTGCTGCAAAGATTTCTAGCAAAAAACCTCAAAGTTTACTTGGATTTTGAGCCCTATCGTGGCCAAGGGGTACTCCGCGAACTTCTGTTGAAAAAGCATAAAGAAGATGGCCTAACAGGAGAAGTTGGTTCCCTCCAAGGCACCTTGTTCATCAAAGATGTCCTTAAATCCTGCGAGATTAAACCCGGTGTATACCCTCTGACACAAGCGGGACTAGAACTTTTAGTCCGCCGCTACAAAGTGGGCTATGAAGGAGAAGAATTATTGGCTGACTTACGTCTACTAACTTTGGAGGCTGATCAATTGGCTCAGGAGTTTAGAGATAGTGAGGGCCGAATTTTCGTAAGACTCGATAACCCCTTGTTTACCGGACACCCTGCCTTTCATCCTTGTGACGTAGTCAGGTTTGAGGATTTGGAGGAAGTCATGAGAAATCCTGCTACTCCTTCCTCTTCTGAGATTGAGGCGGCTTGGGGCAGTTGTACTGAAACTGAAATTTTTGATCCCTCTGCCTTCTCCTTTGATCTCATCAGCACAAGATCTTCTATTGACTCAGATAAAGAGAAACGGCTAAGAGATCTATGTGGAGATTGGGCACTGCAACTCAGAGAAGTGAATGAGCTGAGAAAAATGGGGGGGCTAAAGCTAGATAAGTTAAAGACCACATGGCCTATGGAGAATCTGTCTGCGGCTTTCAGTGCGATGGTGGAGCAAGGTTGGATAGAAGTTGCCTCACAGGATGTTTTCCTAGCGCATTTTACAAACAGCACACTCAAAGACACTGTGCCTCAGCAAGTCTCAAAACTGAACTGGCTCAATTCGAAACAGCTTCTGCATGTTGTAATGAAAAAACTGGAAATAACTCTTACTGAAGTACATCTGCACTTTCTGCTACGCGGTGAGGAAATGACTCCGATCCGATCTGGGCTCAAAGATACAGAACGGGCTCAATGGGAGGAAAAAGTTGAGAAATTGCTAAAAAGCTTCCGATCTTAGGCACCCGCGCAAACCCCCGCGATTGATCGCGGACATTTCGGAGGTACCCCGATATTCGCCTAATACTATCTTCTTGACCTTATTGCAGGTCGCAAAGAGCCTGCGTTTCCTAATCTTAGTCAAGGAGTAGCCCTATGGCACCCCAAACTACCCCCACATTTCTGACTGAATCTGAAGCTGCTGAGTACCTTGGTGTATCCAAGAAAACTCTTCAACGTTGGCGGTTTGGCCGTCTTGGACCTAACTACGTGAAAGTGGCTGGTAAACTGATCCGTTATCACCAAGCTATTCTTGATACGTGGATGGATCAGCAAACCATCAAGCATGAAAATGGGGGGCAACTATGAGAGACAATAGCAAAATACATAATCCAGAGTTAGATCTCAAGGGTACAAAGAGCTCTGAGCACTCTCCTAGTAACTCCGAGGGGCCATTGTCTACGGAATACAAGCCCACAGACTTCAGCAAGTTTGCACTCTCACAGAACTTTGGCGCTCAGATAAAAGTCATCAAGAGGCTTACCACAGTTCCAGTTCGAAAACCTAGCAAGACCCAATGGTTCCAGATTCATCCTGAATATAAGTTGGACGTGCTGTTGTTGAAATATGTAGAAAGTGGTGAGGTCTACTACCTTGTCGAGCCTTCACTGGCTCAACAAGTAGAAGATTTAGCACAGGCTTTTAAACTTGTTGTTGCAGTCGATCGGCAGGGAGTGGTCTTCGTTTGGCCGCTTAGACTTCCTGATGCAGATCGGCCATTGGCTTGGCACCTTTCAGCCCTAGAGGCGGCTAGTCATGCTGAAGTTCAGTGGACTCAGATGCAGGCCAATATGGGTCTGGGGGCTTATGAATTTAGCGCAGCATCAGGAATAACCGATGAGCCAAAGTGGCCAAAAATGTTGATGAACGAGATCTTGGAGATCGCCTTCAAGAATAAGATTATCGACCGGCTGGATCACTTGGTTCTCAAGCAGTTGCGTGGAGAAGCCTGAAATTCCTGCAAGGGAAGCACTTCCAGCAGATCTGGTGTGTAGACTTTGAGTTTGGTCAAAGCTCAAATCTCACGCCGGAAGCACGTTGTCTAGTTGCTCGTGAGTACTATAGCGGGCAACTAGTGCAGCTCTGGCTGGATGGTGTAGCTAAGCCGGCATGCCCTCTCCCTCTGGGAGAAAACAGCCTCTATGTGGCTTACTACGCCTCTGCTGAGATGGGATGTCATCTCGCCTTAGACTGGGACCTATCAAACTTTATCCTCGATCTCTTCTGCGAATTCCGTTGCCAGACCAATGGTCTGAAGTTGCCAGTAAGGAACAACTTGCTGGGCGCCTTGAGCATCCACGGCCTTGAACATATCCCACTGGTAGAGAAAGAGGAAATGCGTGAACTTGCCCTTCGAGGAGGACCTTATAGCTCTGCTGAAAAACATGCCCTCCTAGATTACTGTCAAACAGATGTGGATGCTCTGGTGGCTTTGCTGCCAAAGATGGCCCCCAAAATTTCAATAGACCATGCCCTGATTCGTGGCCGCTACATGCAGGCCGTCGCCAGAATGGAGTCGGTTGGGATTCCGATTGACCTGCCATTGCTGGAAAGACTCAGAGCTGGTTGGGATTCCATTCAGGATGATTTGATTACCGATGTAGATAAAGACTATGGGGTGTATGAAGGCAGGACTCTTAAAAGAGAGCTCTTAGCCCAATACCTCAATCGTAACCAGATCAGTTGGCCCACACTGGACTCGGGTTATCTGGACCAAAAGGATGAAACCTTCCGCTCAATGGCAAAGATTTATCCTCAACTGTCTCCGCTTCGAGAATTAAAGCATTCTTTGGGTCAGATGAGACTGAAAGAATTCAAGGTTGGTGCTGATGGACGTAACCGGACCCTGCTTAGCCCATTCCGAAGCAAAACTGGACGTAACCAACCTAGTAACTCACGTTTCATCTTCGGCTCTGCTGTCTGGCTACGGAGCCTGATCAAGCCTGCTGAGGGTTATGGGGTTGCCTACATCGACTGGTCCCAGCAGGAGTTTGGCATTGCCGCAGCTCTCTCTGGCGATCCGGCGATGAAGCAAGCCTATCACTCTGGAGATCCCTACCTGGAGTTTGCCAAGCTGGCTGGAGCAGTACCTGCTGATGCTACCAAGAAGTCTCACCCGAAGGAACGAGCACTCTTCAAAGCTACTGTACTAGCTGTCCAATATGGAATGGGTGCAGAGGCTCTGGCAGAGAGAATCCAACAGCCGGTGATCGTGGCCAAAGATCTCTTGCGCAAACACCGACAGACCTTTCAGGTTTTCTGGGAGTGGTCTGATAGGAATGTGGATTTTGCACTTCTACACAACCGACTCTGGACAGTCTTTGGTTGGCAGATCCAAGTGGAAGCACAGCCCAACCCTAGAAGTTTGGCTAACTTTCCGATGCAAGCCAATGGTGCAGAGATGCTGAGGATTGCCTGTATCCGGATGACAGAAGCGGGGATCAGAGTCTGTGCTCCGGTGCATGATGCTGTATTGATCGAGGCACCACTAGAAGAACTTGAGGCTAGGGTTCAGCAAGCACAGGATTTGATGAGTGAGGCTTCCAGACAGGTACTGGGAGGCTTTGCGTTGACAACAGATGCGGATATCTATCGCTACCCTGAGCGGTATCGTGATGAAGAACGAGGAGGCAAATTCTGGGACAAGGTGATGGATTTACTTTCAAAAACTAAATTCAGTTGAGGCTGCTTTTTAGACAACCAGCACGCCAGTGTGCACCTACCAGCACGCCAGTGTGCACCCGGTCCATTCTTATATTGTTTTTAATAATATATGTTAGAATTAGATGGTAAAAAGTTGGCTTACCAACACCCTGATCTCAAGCAATTGGAGAGTAAGAGAGAAGCAGCTTACTTTCTACATCGTCAAGTATCTCTGCCTTGGATTCAAAGGGCCGCTTTAGAAGGGATACAAGCAGGCTTCATTGCCATGCTCATACAATGGAGATCAGTACTGACCAAGCGGCAAACGGTAAGCTTATCAACAGACTTCTTAGACCAGTTTGGGATTTCTCGTGGAGTCAAGTTGCGTAGTTTAAAGTTGCTAGAGAAAGCCGGTCTGATTCAGTTATCAAAGGCATCAGGCAAGAGCCTGAAAATTACTTTGCTCCCCTATCCTACCGAAAAGAATTCATACTAGGATAGGGGGGAGAGATCACCAAGCCCCCATACCTCTTTTTCTTACCTCCCCTAATCGATTTTCATGCAGACTTTAAATCCTATTCGTTATTTTTTTACTAAATGATTCCACTAATTCAAACGATTTATCGAAGAAGCACAGTCTAGTATAGATTTTTCAAAAGGAAGAGGCTCCCAATTAAATATTTGTTTTGTCTCAGCATTGTCTGCATTTATACTTTTACCAACAATGGGTACCATCCCTTTAACTTCTCTATCAAATAAACTCATAAATTTTATCATAAATGTAGGACCTTTCATTGTGCTAACTTTCTCATAGCCATTTTCTTTAAGAAGTTTAGCAATTTCCATAAACTCATGCGCTTTAGCAGTTGTGGGTATCAAACGCTTTCCATTTGTAGCATTTTCTGTAATCGAACGGACATGAATCTTCGCTAAATCTCTAACATCCGACACTGGTAATCCGATTGGAGGAATCATTGCCATTTTGTAATGGCCAGTCAACATTCTGGATATAAATTGCATAGACTGACCATCAATATTCCCGGTCAAAGTTGGGCCCATTACGACTCCTGGACAAATAGCTACTAATTCTATCTTCTCACTTTCTGGTATATTCTTAACAAACTCCCATGCAGCTTTCTCAGCGAGAGTTTTACTTTTCATATAAGTGTTTATATTGCTTGAGTTCTCATCAGTCCAACTTTCACTATCTATAGTTCCAGTGTCCTCATTACTGTCCAAAACTTTTCCCATCATTGCAACAATGCTAGAAGTAAGAATAACTTTCTTCACTTTTGCCTTTTGGGCAAATTGTAGTACCCGCAAAGTACCTTCAAGTGCAGGTTTAATGTATTCATCTTCGTTAGTTGGCTCCTTCACAAAATAAGGTGAAGCGACATGTAACACAGATTCACAACCTTCAACAGCATCATCCCATCCTTCATCACTAAGTAAGTTGAGTTTTACAAATTCTAAATTTTCGCCAGGATCTATCTCTTTTTTTATACCATTGATCACTTCATCTATTCTCTCTAAGTCTCGGAGACTCCCTTTCACGTAGTACCCTTCTTTCAAAAGTTCAACTGCACAGTGTTGTCCGATGTAACCAGAAATTCCTGTAACTAATACTTTTTTCATCTTTTTCCTGTTTCTTTATTTTGATGCTTAAAATTTTTTGATCAAGAGCCATTATGGCTAATATAAATTATAAGATTATTCCTTTCTGGGCGTGTTATTTTCCCTCAAGATTTCAAGTTTTACCATGAAAGAAAATGACTTATGATTGATTAACCGTACCAACTTTGAATGATTTATTCGTCGAACTTTTATAACTCAATTTTCTGGTAAACTTACCATTATAACAACTGGTAGGTGTTTTAGCGTCAAGTCAAAATCTATCAAAACCGGATTCCAGGTTATTTTGATGTCTTTAATTGTCGGCTTGAAGGATACAGTTAATCTTGAAGACAAGCAGAAAGGTAAATCAATATATAGATGGAGGATCTTAAAAAAAAGCAATTAGGAAGGAACCAAACTTTTCTGTCAAACCTGCAGGGAGTCAGATTTTGGAGAGGGGGTGCAGGGACCACAGACCCTCCCCATCAATAAATTACCTCCCCTAATCGATTTTCACACGCAGTCAAATTTGGTTACCAGTAACCCAATAGCCTACTAGGATCAATAGGAACACCATGCATCAAGCTAAGAACCTTACCTGGAAGCAGGAGCGTTTCCTCTCAGAGTATTTACTGAGTGGAAATGCCGCTGAGGCTGTAAGAAGAGCAGGCTATCAGACCCGCTACCCGTCTGAGATAGGCTATGGCCTCAAAAGACATCCCAAGGTCAGAGCAGCACTGATTGAGGCCCAAACTGATTGAGGCGCAGGAAGCTAGAGCAAGAAGGTTAGAGATTCAGGCAGATCTTGTAGCCAGTAAGTATGTGGAGTTGATGGAGAGAGCATTGGATACAAAAGATTTTGAGACCGCTCTACAAGCTTTAAATCAGCTGTGTCAGCGACTAAGAATCTTTGAACGTCATCAAGCGTTGCCGCTACTGGAGATAATGGAGCAGGCTCCTAATGATTGGGAAGGTATGCTGAGAGCAACCATTAGGGTGCTAGCGATTGCCGGTAAGTATGACGAGTTATTGAAGGCCTTGAAGCTAAAAGCCCAGCTTGAGCCATCTGGCAATGCTGAGGGCATGTATGAGAAAGCTCTGCTGAGCTTGGAGGTCTAACTTAGCTACTGATTTCTACACCAGGATTCTTTTTAATGAGTCACTTTTTGGTTCTGATCTCTGCTGGCTCACTAAAAACAGGCTTAATCGTTCTTGATTAATGGCCCTTTTAGTTAAGTAAGTTCACGCTCCTTTGTGCAGAATACTATGGGATTCCAAACTAGCTTGAAGCTTGACAGCATTACAGTAGGGCAGTATCACTTGCCAAAATGTCCCTAATCGCATCCGGCACCTTGTAACACTGCTTTTAGTGAAGTTATGCTTAGGTGGCTAATCATATACACACTCTGCTATTCTTTACTTTCCATCCTGCCAGCCGCTGCTCAGCAACGCGCCATCCGTCCTGTCGACCAGATTCTTAGTTCTTCTAACAAGCAAGCCTTAGTCATCGGCAATTCCGCTTACGAATACACCTCCCCGCTGCGTAATCCGCCCAACGATGCTAAGGAAATTGCTAAAACCCTGAGGCGTTTGGGTTTTGAAGTTAAAACATTGCTTGATGCGGACCAGCACAAGATGGAGCAGGCGATAAACGATTTCGGGAATAATCTCAGAAATAAAAAAGGGATAGATCTATTTTACTATGCCGGACATGGGGTACAGGTTCAGGGTGAAAATTACTTGCTACCAATAGATATCATTCCACAAACCGCTGCTGATGTCCGCTATGACGCAGTGCCTGTCGGTAAACTACTAGGACAGATGGAAGAAGCAGACAATAATATGAACTTGGTCATCCTAGATGACTGTCGAAGGGGTTGGAGTCGATCAAAGCACAATCCAAATTATAACTTTGGAGGGTTGATTCCTATTTTTTAAGACCAATCTCCGATGTTAAAAAAATTCGATGAAATAACAACGGAGAGTTCTGAAATTAGTCTATATGATAGCACCCAATAATTTATTTTATTTTAGTTATACCATCTTTAAATCCACAACCAGATTTATGGAAAGTTAGATGAATTCTAAACACCTCCTTTGCTATCTTTTGCTGATTATCGGCATGACTGGGCCCACAGCTTTTGGTAAACACCCGTCCACATCGGGCATTGATGAAAAATATTTCCTTCACCCTATGATCTGCATGGATAGCAAAGGGGTGGACTGCTCCAAGCTTAAACTGGGCGACAGTTATCTTAGTACCTCCAGCCCAGCACGAGGAAAGCTATATTCCTGTAATCCTAAAAACCCGTCTGCGCCTGGTAGTCGTGCCGAACGCATAACCTGGATTGATTTCATCAACAACAAATGGAACCTCTTTGAAAAACTTTGGTTGCCGGAGGGTAACTTTCAAACCCCTGAAGGAACTTACTCCGAAACAATCACTGAGAATGGACGGATAATTGAAGCTAACAACGTTCCCAAAGACAGCAAGATTGGAGACTGGCCGATGAACAAGCATCAGATACTTACTGAGATTGATGCCAACCCCGGAGTTCCAGCAGTCAAAAGTTTGAATTTTCTATTTGCAAAGCAACCAGTTTGGTCGGATTCCCCGAGTTGTCTCTCCCTAGGCGCAATTGGTATCACCAACAATGGGATAGTACTTTACAGCGCTGCAGATGCACGTGGAAACGATGCGCTGGCTCACGAAATTGTGGACATCTATGGTGGTCATCCAGCACGTGATGAATACCACTATCATTTTATCCCAGAAAGATTGGACGTTCAGCGTCTTGAGACTGGACACTCAGGTGTTGTTGGTTGGATCCTCGATGGCTTTCCGATTCATGGATATTACGGCATCGGCGGTAAGGAAATGACCAATAAAGACTTGGATGAATGCCATGGACATCAACATGGATCAATTGGTTACCACTATCACGCCACAATGGAATATCCCTACACCGTTGGTTGTTACCGTGGAAAAATTCAACAAATTACGTCAAAGAATTTTGATCAGCGAAGATTAGCAGGTGATGACCCACCCAGAAACAATTCGGGAGTGAATCGGCTTAATGTAATAGCCGATCAGTTGGGGGTAAATGTAGAAGAATTACGCAGGGCAGTTGGTTCCCCACCCCCCGATTTCAAAAGAGCAGCAAGGATGCTTAAAATAGACGAAGAGCAATTGCGAAGAATATTTAAAAAATATCGATAAATAAATTGATTTTTATCTGATGAGTCAGATGAGGATATTGATCCGTGATCAGCTCCACAAAACTGATTTCTTCGTTAATTGATGATGTTTTAATTAAGGCTAATAAATAAAATTCTTACAGAAGAGGTGATACTTACAATAAATTGAATGTAAAAAAGTTAAGATTCTATTTACTGATAATTTTTGCCATCGTCGATGACAAAATTGTCAACACAGCTAAGCCCACCAACACGAATACGCCGTGCTCAAAAGTTTCATACCCCCCAACAAAAACAACGACCGAACCGCCTAATACCCCAAATCCCATTTGAGTAGCCCCAAGAATTCCTGAGGCACACCCACTAAGATTTCCAGCTGTTGCGATAGCGCCCATTGTCGAGGGAGCCATGATAAAACCAGCTGCTAGACCAGAAAACAAACAGGGCCCCCCAATCAAAATCGGATGACTCCAATTCAATTGGCTCGGTATGAGTAAGGCAGTTATTGCGAACAAGGTAATTAGCCCCCCAATTTGAGACATTTTTACTATACCCAGACTATGGATTAATCTTCTTGACAAGAAGTTCCCTATCGCAAATCCCAAGGGACCAAATATAAACCAAAAACCAATTTCTGAACTCACAACACCAATTCTTTTGTATTCGAAGGGAAAAAAACCCAGCATAGTAAACCAAATCCCAACACAGCTAGAAGAAGCAAACAAAAAACTAAGAAATAACGGATTTGCCAATACGGAAAGATGGTTTTTTACCAAACTATCAAAGTTTAATCTCTGGATTTGTTGAAAATTAGTTTCTGGAAGAAGAATTGAATTAATTGAAAGCGGTATCAATCCAGCTAAAAAAATGAGAAACATAGCGCCTTTCCAACCAATTAATTCAGTTATGACACCGCCAGAGGCCAAGCTAAAAATTGGAGCGACCATCATGATACCGGTGATCGTTGATAAGGCACTGGCTCCTTCCTCACGTCCAAAAGAATCGTTAATAATTGCTCTGACGATGGAATAGATGGAGGCCGCACCCATGCCCTGGAAAACTCTTGCAAATATCAAAGTTTCGAAAGATTCGGCTACAGACCCTAATAAACCTCCAAGGGCTAAAATACTTAGGCCACACAGAAGGGGAAGCTTCCTGCCAAAGCGATCTGAAAGTGGTCCATAGATAAGTTGAAAAAAAGCTACCGAAACGAAGTAAACAGTCAGAAGCAGTTGTGACGACGACCTGTCAACTTTGAAATATTCAGAAACCGAACTCAATGCTGGTGAAATAACGGTTACCCCAACTGTACCACAGCCCATCGTTACGACTAGCAGCCAAATTGCTACTTTTTGTGGCGCCAATAAATGGGCTTCCAATATTTTGGTAGACAAAGTTTTAGACCTGAATTTAAAAGTAATTTGATAACAAAAATAATAATACTTTTTAAGTATCTAATACCATGAGATTTTAACCGAGAATTCAATTGGATCTCTTTTCCATAAGACCTAGAGCTTTAATAATCATTTGTAATAATCTGTTACAAAGTTCAGCTTTTGACAAAAAGATTTTTTGGATCATTAAATGCTATCATTATTTGTCAATGAAGATTTTTTAGTATATATATTTTTTAGGCTCGTTATCTAAGAATTACATGTATATTCAGTAAATAAAGGCGTCTATTTTTAAATTTAAGGTCAACGTATTTTTAAAATTTTTTAGTCAACGAGCACCAACTGATATCACTCGACAATCCTTTGAGGTCTTGAACCCAACCGTCGAGAGGAACTCCCACCAATCATCACTCTCTTTATTAGGCTCATCATGATCCCTCTCTGGCAGTTGCTCTGGTAGTAGTTCTTCAGGAAATGAGCTGCCGAGTAGCTCGCTACGTTCTGAGGATTCAGGGAAGCTGATGTCACAGAAACCCTCTTGCTTGTCCCAGCAGTTTGGATCTCTGAAAAAAGCAAGATCCCTGAGATAGTATCGGTCCAGAGTGTCCAGTAAGTAGTAGCAGTAGAACCGCTTGCAAATCGACTCTTGGTCAGGAGTGAAAGTACGTCCCTTGCGTTCTGCATAGCGTCGCCGGCTGTTGAGGTTTTTGGTGATCCTCCGATACAGTTCCCGCACTCTTCGTTTCTCATAGGCTTTTAGATCCATCTTCAGCTCCTTTCTAAAGAGTTAGGCCTGCTCCAGAAAGCCGCATGCAGAGGGCTGGTCTGGCTACTGAGAGTAGTATCCAAAATCTGAGATAGAACCTTCTCAGAAGCTTTAAGGTCCATTGGACTTAAGCCAGAGTATGGTGGGATCTCAACAAGAAACGGAGCACCTCAGAGAAACTGTTCAGAGGCAGAACATGGTTGAAGCGGTCACTACCAGATGGTGATGGATGGAAAGCTTGTTCAGGGTTGATAATGGCTGGTGAGTACATAAGATTGTCACCAAAAAGAAAGTTCGTAGAACAACCGCGGGAGAGAGGCTTTACCAGTTGACTAGTTGGCAAGAGTGCCAAATAGGACACAAGCAGGAGGCGCGATCTCCACGGGTTGCTCAGGATACAGAGACAAACAGCGGGGTCCAAGGCTTGGAGACCGGCTGTCGCTTTAGCAGCATTTATTGACCGCCCTGCAAGCTGCTCTTCGAATCGGTGGTAGTACAAACAAAAAGACCCGCTCTACTAGGTTCAGCAAAGCGGGTCCTCAAGAATCCGGATTCCCTTTTAGCTGAACTTATAATGCGCCCGCAAGCGGATCAATTCAGCGCTTTCAAATTTAATCTATAACTTAAATACAGTATTAGCTATTTAAGTAATTTAAAATTTTCTCAGGAGTGGTTTCAACATAAGGGTCATTATCATTGCTCAAATGATTTTTTCCTGGTTCAATAAATATTTTTTCGACTTTCTTATTGTCTACAATCATCGCGTATCTCCAAGATCGCATTCCAAATCCTTGCTCAGGCTTATTAACAAGCATATCCATATCTCGTGTGAACGAACCATCTCCATCCGGTATGAATTTAACGTTCTTAATTCCTAATTCTGCAAACCACGCTTTCATAACATAATAGTCGTTTACTGAAAGTATGTATATTTCATCAATTCCTTTTGACAAGATTTCTTCATAAAATTTATCATAGGCAGGAAGTTGTTTGCTGCTACATACAGGTGTGAAAGCACCTGGTAAAGAAACAATCAATACTCTTTTTTCTACAAATATTTCACTTGTTTTGAGATCATCCCAGTCAGGGCCAGATTTAATTTTAAAATTGGTTTCTGGTACTATCATTGTATTTTTCTTCAATTAAATAATATGAATTTATTTTTATGTAGATCAAATTTCCGAAAAGAAATGATGAAATCACTAGCTATCTAGAAAATTTAGTTTAGTCGGTTAGTAAGTTCTTCATATCCACCAATATATTCACCGTTCAAAATAATTTGGGGGACATTCTGAGAATTTGTAATTTTCATTATTTCACCAAAAATCGATTTATCCGCTATTATTGTGCCAAACTTTATACCATGTTCTAAAAGGATCTCTGCACACTTATCACATTTATCACATTCGGGATAATTGATATGTTTGATTATAACCGTACCTTTTAAATTTAAATCCATTTCACAAACTCCAAAAAAAATTCTCTACTAAGATTTTGAAGGGATTAAATCCAAAACCTCTTAGATTATTCTCCACTACGATATTTATGTGTTAAAGTTGATACATAAATAATAAACATTTGATCTAATTGATCTTAGATGGATAAATTGATTAAAATTTCTTTTAAATTGAGATTGTGTATACCTAGTATCTCATAAAGTTTTAAAAGAATTTTAAACAAGTGCATCTAAAAACTATATTTTCAAAAGAATTTTAAACAATCAACAACTTTAATTGCAATTAGTTGTTCGACCAATTATTAGGTATTTTTTTATAAAATAAATTTCTTATTTTTAAAATATAAATAATTGAAATTATTATTTATTTAATTTTCTCCTGGTAAAGAACATTTATTATTATTTTTGTCACGATATTCACTCTGCCACTATCCACTCGACCAATTAACGTCTATCAATCTCAATAACACGGATGACTTTCATACCCCTGAAGAACTAGCAGCAAAGGTTGAGAAGATATTAGAGAGTTTTGGCCATTCAACTGCCAGGAATCAGCCATTCAGTGGAACCATTGTCCCGATGAAACATTATCGCAAAGATGAGAGAGTTCAATCAATGATGATTGAGATCAATCGTTGGCTTTACTTGGGAGAAGATTATTCGGTTGATTCAGAAAGGACTAAAACTTTAATCGAGGTCCTGAGACGAGTTGCAGAGGTGCTAGAGGAGAATTAATTTGCAATACAGTGAGTCAGGTTAGGACAGAATTAATACCGAGCAGGTGGGGATGGTGGTGGGGACAAAAAAAAGAGGTGTTTCTGATAAGGAAACAGTTGAATACTTAAGTACTGATTTTAATGAGGAAAAGTATGGTGGCGGGGGCAGGATTTGAACCTGCGACCTTCGGGTTATGAGACCGAGAATGCAGTAGAGTACATACATACTCATATGTGCCTCAGACTTACCCAATCAGCTTGATTTCATTTACTAATTAAATTATACTTCTATCCCAAAAGTGGACAAGACAACCCCAGACTTTCTCACCTCTTGGCTGGGCAGGTGGCTGGGCAGAATCAAACCCGATGGGACTAGGAGTCATTGGATGGCATCAGCAAAAAGAATCCCCACAGGCTACAAAGGCGTCTTCTATGTTGAGCGAAAGGGAGAGAAGATTCTCTGCATCTTCTATCGTAAACCAGGTGATCGCAAACAATACGAAGAGAAGCTTGGCACAAGCGCTCAGGGTTGGTCACCAGCCCGAGCCAATGCAGAGCGCACTCGCCGAATCAACGGTCAAGAGCTAACCAACAATGAGCGACGTCAAGCTCAGGTAGAAGCGAAGCGAAACGCAGAGTCTCGACCCACTATTGAAAGGCTTTGGCAACTGTACCTCGAAAGTAAGGGTGATCAACTCAAAGGAGTAGTGACAGATAAGAATCGCTTTGATCTCCACTTGCGTAAAGCCGTTGGCAACAAAACGCCACAGGAACTAGTCCCACTTGATATCGAGCGGTTACGCAGGCAGGCTGCCAAGAGCCACAGCATCGCCACCACCCGCAATGTGCTTGAGTTACTACGTCGCATCATCAACTTTGGAGTTCGTCGGCGCCATTGTGCCGCACTCGATTGGACCATTGAGCTGCCGAAACAGGATCCGAATAGCGAACGTATTGAAGTGCTAACCCCGGAACAGTTTCAGAACCTACAGCAAGTATGGGAATCCTATCCGGATCGTCAGCTTGCCCACTTGCATCAGTTTATTGGCTGGACAGGATCGAGGCCCTCAGAAGCCCTAAAGCTGCTATGGAAGGATGTTGATTTTGGTCGAAGGAACTATACCAAGCGGGATACGAAGAGCGGCAAGACGTTGATCCAACTGATGAATGATAAGGCTCATGAGGTGCTGTTGCAGCAAAGGGAACTACTGAATAATAGCTCAGCAGAACTGCAGGAAAGTTCCTATGTATTCCCAGCAAGCGATGGGAGGTTATGCAGATTGGACAGCTTAAAGAAGCGTTTCAGCAAACTAAGGGATCAGGCTGGCATCCCAAAAGAATTCAGGCCGAACTATTGCCTACGAGACACGATTGCCTCGATGATGTTGTCAAATGGAGCCACTTTAGCTGAAGTCGCCCATCAATTGGGGCATGCCCCTGGATCACCGATGACCAAGCGTTACGCCAAGTTCATCCCAGCAGCCCAGCAAAGCATTGCCAACAAGGCTCAGCAAGCAATGAGTTCTTTGCTGAAGCATCCTGCCGATCAAGCTGCTAAGACAGGTTGATGCACTTTGCTAAGATGCCCACCTTGAACCACTTGCCATGCACCCCTGGGGGAGCAAAAGCAACCCCACCCTTTTTGTATTGGGACTCCAACTGCGAGTTTTAGTAATCCGGCTCTTGGCATCGGTAACCCCGCAAAGCTATGTGGGGGTGAGTCAATAATCGAAGGGGAATTGTTTCGTTAGAAGATCTGAGGAAGAGCATCGTTGGTTCTGCGTGAACCTTATTGATTAGCCATGCCATCAGGTCTTCGCCTGACCTCCCACATTGCTAATGAGACCTGCCAAAGTAGGCGTGGGTAGGAGATGAGTTTACTCTTTCTCAAGGTTCTTAAGAGAGTGAGGCTCCAAATTCATGGAGCCTTGTTTGGAAGGAGAGAGCTTACTGAAGCTCAGCAGGAACACTGCTTTGTCCAAAAATATCCTAACCCCAGCACTGCACACTGTCATCGGCTTTGATGGCACAGGTGTGGTAGCCCCCCAGCAGCAACACTTTTGACGCTGCCGAGTCCGCTCGGAACACTGCTTTGTCCAAAAATATCCTAACCCCAGCATTGGGCAGTGTCATCTGTTTTGATCACACAAGTGTGGTAAGCACCGTTAGTGATACTATTAACTGATCAAAGATTTGAAGGAACACTGCTCTGCCCGGAGATATTTGCTCCCCAACATTGAAGGGTATTATCATCCATTGCAGCTTTCGGCTGCTTTGATTAAGTCAACCTCAATCCCCCAAATATAACCAGAACCACCGTTAACGTAGGAAGCCAAAGCAGCGTTGTCGGTCCAAGAGTTTGGACCTGTTACAGTCGCATCTATTATTGCTGAACGGGAGGAGTCATTTGCCACTATGTTTGTTCCTGTACTGTTGTCAACACTGGCAGGTACCCAACCGGAGACAACACCGGCGTCTTTATAGTAGTAGTTACATTCAATTGATGAATTGATTGCTAGAAGCTCAATCGCATCCGCCACACTGCCTGAAACATTACCCGCGGCATCTTTGAACCATACATTCACGGTTTTAGTTTCTGCTGTGTTATTGTCAAAGCTGTAGCTGACTGAAGTTGAGTAGTTGTCCCAACCATTCTCTCCTGCTTGGGGAGTCACCGTTGACTCACTGGCATAGTAACCCGTGACTGCTTGGTCATCTGTAGCAGAGAGAGTTAGGTTTACTTGTGCTACAGTGCTGCCACACCCAGCAGGTCCAACCAAAATATTTGCAGTCGCAGTACCGCCCCAGTTTAAGGCAAGATCATATGTTCCTGATAGAGTGAATCCTGCTCCTTCGGGAAAGTTAGTTGGAATTGTATCTTGGTCATTATCGTCATCAGCTGTCATGGTTGTACTAGTTGGAACACCTGACTCGCTGCTGGGATACCAGCTTCCGGAGAAGCCCCCCGTGATGTTGTTTAGTTCAGCCGCGTAATATACACACGTTGGTCCAGCAGAGCTTGTGAAACTTTCAGCGCCACCATCAATCACAACACTGACTGCATTCGGTGCTGTCGTGTCATAGACTCCAAGACTGTTACTGCTATCCCCGTTGGAGCCGCTTCCCACTAACAACTCTGCAGGGACCGTGGATTGTCCATTCGAATCCATCCCCCAGCAAGCTAAGCTGCCATCTACTTTCACAGCACAGGTATGATGGCCACCGGCACTGACACCATTCACCTGGCCTAGATCTGAGGGAACGTTTGCCGCCCCTGAGTCTCCACCCCAACAAGCTAAGCTGCTATCTGCCTTAACTGCACAACTATGAGTTTCACCAGTACTCAGACTACTCACCTGGCCTAGATCTGAGGGAACGCTTCCCATATATTCACCCCAGCAAACAACACTGCCATCTACTTTCATTGCGCAGGTATTGTTCCAACCGGTTCCAATACTACTGACTAATCCTAAATCGGCAGGAATTGCAGTCCCAACTCCTGTACCCCAACAAACTGGACTACCATTTGTTTTTACTGCGCACGTATGTTGTGTACCTGCACTGACACTGCTGACTGGACCTAAATCTAGGGGAACACTACTTTGACCAACCATATCATCCCCCCAGCAGGCCACATTGTTATCTGTTTTCACGGCACAGGTGTGATTACCCCATGCACCTGCAGTGATACTGAGAACTGTTCCAAGATCTGAGGGTACCGTGCTTTGGCCCACACCATTGTCCCCCCAGCAAACCACGTTGCTATCAGATTTGACTGCACAAGTGTGAGATTGCCCACCCCTGACACTGCTGACTGGACCTAAGTCTGAGGGTACTGTGCTTGGATTAGTACTGCCCCAGCACTGTAAACTATCGTCCACAGTAATCGCACATGTGTGGTCATGTCCTGTGCCGATCCTGCTAGCTACACCACTGATAATTGGACTGTAAGAACCACCAGATTTATCGGGTGAGGGAGCCCCATAGCCTCCAGTTGTATAGTCAATTGGTTCATCCAACGCACAGCCTGCCAAAATAAGCAGTAGGGATGTGCTTGCGATGGTGATCGCTTTGAAGAATCTCTGGGAATTTTTCATGGTGGTTCTCCGATGGAGTTTATTGAGTTTAATATATTCATAATTCACAATTATGAAACAATATAATCAAACTGTAATCCACCATGAATTGTTTGGGGAGGACGACTGGGGGAGGATTTGCGCAGTTTTGCTTTAATACTTCTTAGAAACTGATCTGGAGACTAAAGAAGAAAGATAGTGGTGGTTTGGTCGGCGTAGTGATCTAGGGGATGCTACGGAGGCCAACCAGAGGATAAAGTGCTCCATCAGAAAAATGATCTAGCTAGTACGTGAGCAGGTTTAGATTGGAGAGGTCTTAGGAGATCAGAAGCCAAAGAAGCTAGCTTTTGGATCAATTGCCTTGATCGGTACTCGCTCCCAGCTCCAGACCAGCATCAGAGTCTGACTTGATTCGGGTTCCAGAGTCGCATTCCCACTGTCAAACTTGATCGTTTGGCTTTCCACGAAATAGTTAAGCGCATAACCCAACCAGACCTTGCCAGTGAGTTCCAAAATCAAATTGACTCCATAGCCACCGATGTCGGTGGTGCTATTGTTTTCGTTGTATGGGGTGACCGTACCATCGGTGGCAGTATTCTTCGCACTGTAAGTGCTCACACCGACACCGTAGGAAATGTAGGGTTGCAAGTGTGCGAAATCTGCGAGGTACCAGTCATAACCAAAGGAGAAGAAAAGACTCTTGTTGCTGTAATCAACCGCATGGATTTCACCGTTGCTGTTTGTACCCTCTCCGGAGTATTCCTGGCTTATCATGTGCCAACCTGTGAAGAGGCTGGTGAAGGGGCTACGGTCCTGAAAGAAGGCAATCTCCTGGTGAGTGCCATCCAGCGTCATGGAAAAACCAGAACTATCGATACTGTAGTTGGCAGAGGCATCACCAGTGGCTAACCAACTCATCGATTTGTCTTCTTCCTGGGCGTGGACAGAGATCGATAGAGAAAGGAAGAGTAGGAGCAGAGGAAGTAGACGCAGGAGATGCATTTCAGACCTATGAAACAAAGTGCATTTACCTCCAGCGTCCATGCTTAGGAGAGCAGAAAAAGAGAATTGTGCATTTTGTAAATATGCACTTTCTGAACCGTTCCAATTGCAGTTTCTAGGCGGGGGATGAGGTAAAAGTACCTCCCCCTTTTTATATTGGGACTCCTTCATCAGTTCTAACAACAACTGCTAAGTAAAATCGGTTAAGCTCACACCTACAACCATACCCAATTTGAGAGTGAGCTCTGGAAGATGATTGGCCAGTAATCTAAGCCTGGTGGGGTTGACGGGGTTAGATTTGATTTAAAATAAAGGGGTTCAAATTTTTATGGCAGTCTTCCAACTAAAACTCGAAGCAATCACAACGTTGCTGGACACCCATAGAGTAAGTGTACCTAACCTACTGGAACTGTGTTCGAAGCTAAGTATCAGCCCATTTATTTTTGGAGAGGAAATTATCTCGCACAGTTATGCAAGGCGGATTGGTGTGTTTGGTGGCGGTATCTCCCCTAATCGTGGGCGACCATTCGAAGCGTCAGATGAGAATGTTGAGGATGATTTTAAACCGATCGGTCTTCAAGATTCTCCTGAAATGGTGACAAGACATTACTTTCAGCTACCTCCCGAAATATGGGCAGCGATTGGAAGTTCGGTGGAACCTGTCCTTTACTGGAGAGACGTCCTGCCGGATGAATTACTTCGAAAGGCTGAGAATTGGTTGCAATGGGAGGGCAGCAAAGAATTCTTTCAAATCCATCCCGCATTTGAAATTCGGATCGATAACCTCTCACCACTTCTCCTTAGCCGGGAGGATCTGAATATTATGGAGGCTCCCTTGAGGTTGTTGGTGCAACTTTCACCTTCTTTACCCAAATCTAACCTGGCTCCACGTCAATCAATTATCAAGAAACCCCATTCTGCATACACCAATCAGTTGATCCTTGAAGGATGTAATGATTGGAGGGAGGCATGGCAAAGTCTCCTGAATCTCGCCAATGGAGAATGGATCGAATTTGGTGAGTACCGATGCAAATTGACGAAGCAGGTGAGAACAATCGGCAAAGAATCCATTAAAGTGGAAATGGACTACGATCACAAATTCACCCTGAAACGAAACGCATTCCGCACAAATTTTGGCCGCCTCCTGAAAAAGTCTGCACATTAGAGCACTGTGCAGCGAATGTGCAGCAGATTCTGAAATACTTCTAGGTATCGATGGTCATTTGAGGCCATCCGTTCATGTCTTTATACCTAGGAGAACTTATGAATCAGAACAACGCCCGTTCTGGGGACGTCCTGCCAATTCACATCAACGAACGAAAAGCTGCTGACACGCTCGGGGTCAGCGTGAAGTCTCTACGCCGTTGGCGCTACCAACGATCAGGCCCACCCTACGTCAAACTTCGACACCTTATCCGCTACAGTGTGCAGGATCTCCAAAACTGGATGGAAGGCCAGAAGGTTTCCCACCAGCAGTGACTGCATTTAAATCCGCCTTTCTGCACGCGGTATTATCCGTGGCAGAGCCCCCTACCTCCTACTCAAGGAAATGATGGAAAATGTGAAAAGTAAGTCTGCTGCCAAGAGTCAGCTAACTAAAAATACCCGATCAAGAAAGGAACCAATGAACGACATTGAAAACTTGGCCACCCCCGCAACAGAAGAACCAGTTCCAAACAATCCTGACTCCGAAGAACTGATTGACCTGGAGGCGATTCGCATGTCGCAAAGTTTTGGCGCACAAAGCGAGGTGCGGAAGTTGTTGACAACAGTCCCGGTGCGCAAGCCCAATCGAACTCAATTCTGCCGCACGCACGCCGATTATCGGCTCGATGTTCACTTGCTGAAATACGGTGAAGCAGATGATTCGTATATTGTCACCAAGGGTGTACTGGCAGAAGTTCTCCAGTTGGCAAAAGCCTATCGACTTGTCCTTGCGGTGGATCGTCTGGGAACCTCATTCATCTGGCCTCTGGCCCTTCCAGATCCCGAAAGACCGAATGCCTGGCACCTATCTGCAATGGAGGCCGATAATGCTGCTCAGCAACATTGGGTGCGGATTCAGTCTAACCAGGCTCTTGGGGCTTATGAGGTGTACGAAGCACAAGGAGAGTTAACCGATCCCGTCTGGCCGGAGGAGTCCTGGCAAAAGTTGGTGCACGTTGCCTTCAAGGGCAAAATCATCGACACCCATGATCACATTGTTCTGCAAAAGTTGCGTGGAGAACTGTGAAGTCAACTCTTGCAGAAGAATTTGAGCAAGTCTGGGCCGTTGATTTCGAGTTCAGAGAAGTCAACGGCAATCTTCCGGAGGTCCACTGCATGGTTGTTCGAGAACTATTCAGTGGGCAACTCATTCGTACCTGGATCTCTGGGGAGTTAAGCACCCCTTGCCCGATACCCTTGGGCAAGGACATCCTTTACGTCGCCTACTTTGCAACAGCCGAACTGAAATGCCACCTAGCGCTGGGGTGGCCTTTACCAACGAACGTACTGGATCTTTTCGTAGAATTTCGTTGCCAGACGAATGGAAAGCTTCTTCCCTCCGGCAATGGGTTGTTAGGGGCACTGATATATTTTGGGCTCTCGGCTATCGCTTACACTGAAAAAGAGGCAATGCGTAAGCTTGCCATCCGAGGTGGCCCGTTCAGCATTTGTGAACGTTGTGAACTGACGGACTACTGTCAGGGTGATGTCGACGCCTTGGTTGAACTGTTGCCTTACCTGACAAAAAATCTGAATTTAGGGCAGACACTTCTCCGGGGTCGCTACATGAAGGCGGTTGCCCAGATGGAAAATAACGGCATCCCGATTGATGTTGGCACCTTGACTCACCTCCAAAATAACTGGGAAGTGATCAAGGATGCACTAATTCAACGGGTAGACGTTAGTTATGGTGTCTTCGATGGAAATACTTTCAAAAAGGATCGCTTTGCCGATTACCTGCGCCGCCAACAAATCCCATGGCCACGCCTGCCTTCCGGGTCACTCGATCTAAATGATGATACTTTCCGCCAGATGGCTAGAACTCATTCTCAGCTGTCACCATTGCGCGAATTGCGACACGCGCTTGGGCAGATGCGGCTCAACAAGTTCGAGGTTGGTAATGACAGCAGAGCCCGGACCAACTTGAGCCCTTTTCGTAGTAAGACTGGGCGTAACCAGCCGAGCACGGCGAGTTACATCTTTGGTAGTTCAATTTGGCTGCGGGGGTTGATTAAACCCAAGAGAGGATTTGGTGTAGCTTACATTGACTGGTCCCAACAAGAAATCGGGATTGCTGCCGCTCTCTCAGGTGACAAGGCCATGCAGGCTGCCTATCATTCTGGAGACCCCTACCTTGAATTTGCCAAACTGGCAAAGCTGGTTCCGGCTGACGCCACAAAGAAAAGCCACCCAGAGCAACGCAAGCTATGTAAGGCAGCTGTCCTAGCCGTTCAGTATGGAATGGGGGCTGAGTCGCTGGCAATCAGGATTAACCAACCATTGCAGATGGGCAGAGAACTTTTGGCCAATCATCGGCGAACATTTCCTGACTTCTGGCAATGGTCTGATGCTGTTGTTAGCTACGCGATGCTCCACTTGAAACTCTGGACGGTCTTTGGTTGGTACCTGCATCTCGAAGGGAAGGTGAACGCTCGCAGCCTGGCGAATTTTCCAATGCAGGCTAACGGTGCTGAAATCCTTCGCCTGGCTTGTTGTTACATGACAGAGGCTGGAATCAGCGTCTGCGCCCCTGTACATGATGCTGTGCTGATCGAGGCGCCTTTAGAAGAACTGGATGAAAGGATAAAGCAGGCGCAGGAGTTAATGCGCGAAGCCTCCCGGCAGGTTTTAGATGGATTTGAACTGACAACAGACGCAGATATTTATCGCTACCCTGAGCGATACAGGGATGAAGAGCGTGGTGGTGCGATGTGGGATTTAGTCATGGAACTGCTCCAAAGATTAGATCAGGACTAACCGAACCCGCCTCCACCTGCCTTGTTACGCTTCACTAGTGGCGCATATCCCCGCACCCGGGTCCTCTATTAAAAGTCTATATATATTACTATGAAACATATTACGGAGATAAAGGTCGATTACGAGCACCCACAACTCCAGCGCCTATCCTCTGCTACACGGTCTAAGTTCTTTTTGCACCCAAGGATTTCATTGGCCTGGGTAGGGTGTGCTGCAGAGTTAGGGAACTCAGTACTTCTTGTCGGGCTTGTACTACAATGGAGAACGCTTTGCTGCAAAAAAGACTCGGTTACACTGCCGAACTTAATTCTACTGACCTTTGGGCTATCCAGAGATGCCAAAGCGAGGGGGCTAAGAGCACTTGAGAAGGCTGGCCTGATTCAGGTGGACAGGAGTTCAGGGAAAAGCTCAAGAATACGGATTTTACCTCTTTCTACAGACGACAACTAAGACTCTGGCCCTAACTTTCTCTGCCAGCGTGGGCGGGGGAGGCAGATAGGGGGTAGATGCTTTTTAATTGGGACTCCGACCCTCTTGAAAGCAAGTGATAATTATTGAACCTATAAAATCACGGATTCCATGCAATCGGACTCAAGTCCCCTGAATCTTCGTGAAGAACGATTTGTTGAGGAGTATCTCGCAACTGGTTGTGGAACCCAGGCAGCCAAGAAAGCTGGCTACTCAGACAAATCAGCAAAGATGCTTGCTTGGCGACTGAAGAGAAGACCAAGGGTGCAGAGGGCAATTCAAGTTGGGCGGGAAGCACAGAAGCAGAGACTGGAGCAACAGGCTGACTCGATAGTCATGGAGTACCTTGAACTACTGGAAAAGGCGAAGGCTTCTGGCGATCACCGCACAGCTCTTAAGATTCTGAATACCCTCAGTACTAGATTAAGAATCTTTGAGCGGTTCATGGCGGAGGATCTAGTTAGATCGATGGAAGAAACTCCACACGACCAGGAGGCCCTACTAGATGAAGCCATCAAGCTGTCAGCTCGACTCGGGAGATCAGCAGAGCTAGTGAAACTGATTGAGTTGAAGTTGAATTCTAGGGAAGAGACTCAAGAAGATGAAGTTACTGAAGCCCTACTGGAGCTGCTGGTTGAGTAGGATCAAAAGGGTATACATCTGCAAACCCTTTAAGAACTGACTTTCTTTAAATAATACCCTACAGGGGTATAAGTTGTTGTCGAATCATGCCGTGGTTCCTCTCGTATGAACGAGGCAATTAAATCTGGAAACTCTTCTAAAATACAGTCTCACCCCCTCATTTTTCTGAGCATCTGCTTGGCCTGCGCATTCCCTTTTCCTGCTGCCTCTCGATACAAATCCAAAGCTTTAGTCTCATTCTTCGGTACTCCATAGCCCTTGCGGTAGAGACTGCCGAGATTGAAGAGGGCTGTGGGCTCCCCTTGTTCCGTAGCTCGCTGGTACCATTGTACGGCCTGTTTCAAATCAGCTTCCACTCCGATTCCATTACGGTACAGAAAGCCCAGCATTGTCTGAGCCTTGGCATGTCCAACCTCTCCTGCCTGACGGTACCAGGCAAGCGAAATTTCAAGATCAACCCCCACTCCCAGGCCTTTGCGATAGACTTGGGCCAACTCATACTGCACATGAGGTGGCTTCTTGGTAAAAGCACACTGAGATTTTACCCTCTAGCCACTTTTTGAGTGCTAGGACTTTTTTCCTGAATAATGTCTATAGAATCCTGCCTACAAGCTCTGCACAGTCATCATTGACTCTCCAATTCCATAAAAAAGGAAATAGTTCTAATGAGCACATTGAGAACAATTGTTTTTAAATACTTAATTACGAGAAATCACCTCAATTGTCTAAACTACGCATTTGCTCCACCCTATATGTTAGATGATCAGGCCCCTGATTTTTCAGAGATATTTTGAGATCCTGCCTTATATTTCTAGCCAAGACAAAAACCAGGGAGATAGCTTTATCATATAATTCTAGTAGTTTGAATGACTCAATAATGAGTGGAAGCAGAAATAGTCTCGTTCTAGATCAAATTTCTAGAACTACCTAATTCATCGTAAAATAATCCAATTGAAATAAGTCTTGCATGAATACTTTCTGGAGTGTAACTAAAAGTAATTGGGGAAGGGTGAATATGACTTCTCAGTTGACTAAAGAGTAAAGGGCTACAACAAATTGCAAAAGAATTTATGGGCTCTCAAAGCAGTCAATCTAATTTTATCCAATAGCTCAGGGGAATTCTCTTAAGATCACCAATGGAAGAGACAGGTGTCAATTTTCCAAATCCGAGACATGAAACCGACCTACTTTAAATATTGGGGGAAGTCAGGTGCCAACTTGCAGAGCACCAAAGATTACCATCTGTTGGTCTACCACTCATTGGACGTTGCTGCAGTTGGACTTCAGCTCCTAAATCAACACCCTCCTTATCTGGACCACTTTCAAAGAATGTCTGGAATTGGAAAAACTGCCCTGCAAAACTGGCTGCCATTTCTGCTAGCCCTGCACGACATCGGCAAGTTTGCTGACAGCTTCCAAAACCTCAATCCAACCGTCCGGGTACAACTGAATTCTCCTGTGAGTGATCGGATATATGGACTACGGCATGATTCCTTGGGCTGGATGCTATGGAAACAGCACTTACGCCAGAAATTTGCTGAAGAAGGATGGATCTCTCTTCCAACTGGTTCAAAACGACGAGTTTCAATTGCCCAACCAGTGGAGTTCTGGGTAGCGGCTAGGGCATCATGGTCAGCCTCCTTGCGCTTCTAGCACTGGTTTAACCCGTGATTATTTTGAAGAGCAGTTAGACTTTGAAGCCGCTAGCACATTTGCTCAAGATCTTGCCCCACTTTTTCTGGGTGAAACAGAGATATTTCCGGAGTGTTCTGTTGAGACAGCAAAGCTTACCTCGTGGTGGCTTTCCGGTTTTGCAGTACTGTGCGACTGGTTGGGTTCAAACACTCAGTTTTTTCGCTACCAGAGCGAAGTGGAACCACTATCGGGCTATTGGCAAACCGCTCAGCACCAAGCCTTGAATGCTGTTCAGGAAACCGAATTATTTCACAAGCGGCCTTCAACTACACTAGAAGTGTTTGATCTCCTAGGGGGGGATACCTCAACCAACTTGTGAACTCACACCTCTGCAACAGGAGATCAGTAGTTGGAATCTAAACAAGAGCCCACAAATATTCATTCTTGAGGATGTCACTGGTGCAGGGAAAACCGAAGCTGCTGTGTTGTTAGCGCATCACCTCATGAAAATTGGATTGGGAAGCAGTCTTTACTTTGGCCTGCCAACGATGGCCACTGCCAATTCAATGTATGAGCGGATGCGAAAGGTATATCGCAAACTATTCGAGATGGAAGCACAACCATCACTAGTACTCGCCCATGGATCTGCCGAAATGTCAGAACTATTCCAGTGCTCCATTGTCGGTAACTACCCAACACAACACGGTGAGTATGCCACTGGAGAACTGTCTGCCGAAGCCCACTGCAATGCCTGGTTAGCCGACAATCGCAAGAAGACATTGTTGGCTGATATCGGAGTCGGAACCATTGATCAGGCTCTGATGGCCGTTTTGCCTTCACGACACCAGTCTTTGAGACTGCTGGGTCTGATCGATAAAATACTGCTAGTCGATGAAGTTCACGCCTGTGATGATTACATGCATGAACTGCTCTGTGCCTTGTTACGTGCACATGCAGCCGCTGGAGGGAGTGCGATCCTACTCTCCGCAACTCTACCCCACCATCAACGGCAAGCGTTCTTAAATGCCTATGCGGATGGGCAAAACCTTGCCAAGGTTGATCTCCAGTCGACTACGTCTGACTCTTACCCCTTGATCAGTTGTCTAGATGGAAATGGCTTGCGAGAGCATATTATAGATACTCGAGATAGTGTTAAACGAGTGGTCACCACTGTATTTCTTCAGGAGCAACAGGCTGTAGATTCTGTTCTTGCAGAGGCCATTGCCCAGGGACAGTGTGCCTGCTGGATCCGCAACACGGTCAAGGACGCTGTTGAAACTTATCAACGTCTAACTCAGTGGTATCCTGAGTGGCAAGTTGATCTCTTCCATGCCCGTTTTGCGTTACACGACCGAATCGAGATTGAAAACAGAGTAGTTCAACGCTTCAGCAAAAACAGTGGATCCACTGAAAGGCGTGGACAAATCTTGATAGCTACCCAAGTTGTGGAGCAATCACTTGATCTGGACTTTGATACACTAGTCAGTGATCTAGCACCTATCGACCTACTGATCCAGCGTGCTGGGCGCCTCCGCCGCCACACTCGTGATGCAGAAGGTAATCGTATTGTGCAAGCTGACCAACGAGGGCCGGTACGCCTGCATCTCTATTCTCCAGAACCGACAACCACACCAACAGCTGGCTGGTACACCAACTTTTTCCCTAACGCCAGCAGAGTTTATGAGCATCATGGGCAACTGTGGTTGACCGCTCACCAATTGCAAAGTAGTGGTAGCTTCCGAATGCCAGATGATGCACGTTCGTTGATTGAGGGCGTGTACGGTTTGGACGCCCAGGAAGGTATTCCAGAGGGCTTAATGCAGCAAAGCATCGAAGCGGAGGGAGGCAGTAGGGCTAATGCAAGCCTTGCACGTATGAACCGCCTGAAGTTGGAATTGGGATACCATGATACTGCGACCAACCGATGGTGGGATGAAGCAAAAACCCCCACTCGCCTGGGTGAAGCTACAACGACAGTGTACCTTGCCAAATGGCTGAATGGGGAATTGTTACCTTGGAAAAAAGACGAACAGCATGCCTGGCCATTGAGTGCCGTCACCATGCGCACCCATTGGATCACAGCTGAATCTCCCACTCCTGAGCTTTCCAAAGAATCAATCGAAGATTTCAAATCTGAGCAGTTGCCAGCGCAGGGCAGGTGGGGAGTATTGCTCCCGTTGAGCCTGCATGCAGATAATCAATGGCGGGGTAGTGCCATGAATGCAAACCAAGAAACCATTTCATTTCTCTACAACAGCCGGCTCGGCTTGGTGAACACCTCTGATCTGTAATGAGAGAAAATGTATGAATCTAATTAACGAACCTTGGATCCCCGTGCATCTTCGGGATGGGACAACCAAATTGATAACACCTTGGCAGCTAACTGTTACCGAAAACCCCGTGGTGGCCTTGGATGCTGTACGTCCAGACTTCAACGCTGCTTTGCTGCAGTTTCTGATTGGCTTGCTTCAAACTGCTGCAAGCCCAACTACTGAGGAAGAGTGGGTAGACTGGTTGGAGACCCCTCCAACTCCAGACGACTTGAAAGATCGTTTTACTCCCTATTCATACGCATTCGACCTGCAGGATGCCAAGGGATCTTTCATGCAGGATTTTAACACGCTCGACAACAGTGGCTTCACTGGAATCGCCCAACTTTTGATTGAAGCGCCCGGCGATAACGCCATCAAAAACAACAAGGACCTTTTCATCAAGCGGGGGCAAATAGATGCCATTTGCCCTAGTTGCACCACCATTGCCTTGCTTACTCTACAGATCAATGCACCAGCCGGAGGGCAGGGTCACCGCACCTCCTTACGTGGTGGTGGTCCTCTCAGCACATTGGTCGTACCAGATGAACAGGCAGAGTTGCCGGATGATCTATGGCGCAGAGTTTGGCTGAATGTCCTTAGCAGTTCTGACATGGCTGCTCTGTCAGGTGACGAGAATCGCTTAGCTCCAGCAGACCTGTTTCCCTGGCTGGCTGCTTCACGAACCAGTGAAAAAACAGGTGGACAGGAGACTACGCCACTTGATGCCCACCCGCTACAGATGTACTGGGCCATGCCCCGACGTATCCGGGTTGAATGGGATACGGGGCTCAGCGGTCAGTGCGACATCTGCAACGCTTCAGCCAAAAATCTGATAAGTCAATATAGTACTCAAAACTATGGCATCAATTACACCGGTGCCTGGCGGCATCCCCTGAGTCCTTACTCAGTAACAGCCAATGGAGACTGGCTTGCGCAACATGCTCAACCAGATGGGCTGACTTATCAACACTGGCTCCGCTTGGCAATGCACGATAGTAATCAGGAACCAACTTATTTCA
>JACLAD010007635.1_pt1 | contig 40653 bp, 34 predicted proteins | sample 8027901 | NCBI WGS metagenome assembly JACLAD01 (sample SAMN15725071, study PRJNA655200) | protist metagenome | isolation source: fluorescence activated cell sorting (FACS) single amplified genomes of... | place: Spain: Blaines Bay Microbial Observatory, Mediterranean Sea | collected 2016-07-05 | reverse complement strand
GCGACGTCGTGCAGCGCGCTGCAATTCAGCCGGTCGAACCGGAACCAGGAAAGGTTATCGCAGTGCCCCGCGCAGGCGCGAAATGATCCCGCGGCGCCTCGGCTGACGCAGCAGATCGACCAGCACTGCCGCGTCGTAGGGTTTCTCCAGCGTGCAACCGAGCGCGGCGACGTTTTCCGGGATGTCCTGCGGTGCGCCGGTCGAGAAGATGATGCGCGGACTGTCGGGGCCCAGCGTGCGGACCAGTTCGGCAATCGCCCAGCCGTCGTCGCGATCGGCCAAATGCACGTCGAGCACGATCACATCGGGGCGTTCTTCGCGCAACCGACGCAGCGCCTCCTCGGTCGAGGCCGACAGCACCACCTGGGCCACACCCGCATCGAGCAACGCCTGTTCGATCGTGAGACCGAGCACGGCATCGTCTTCCACCACCAGCACATGGGCGGGAAGGCGTTCGCTGGCGGACGTATCGATTTGCTGCGTCATCGGGCCTCGTATGGCGTGCGGCCGATTGCCGCGCATGCGGTTTCAACGGAAGGCGCTACCGCACAGTTCCCGTTGCCATCCGCTTGTTCGCCCAGCGTTGCCGCATGGTGACACCGTGACGCGGTCAGTCGACCAGCGAGCGTTCGTAGATGGCATATTCGCGGTTGATTTCGCTGCCGATTGCATCGGCAATCGCCTTCATTCCCTGATTGTCGTCGAGGATCCAGCCGATCTCTGCGCGCCGCGTGCCATAGCGGACGGTGGCGACATCGCGGATCTGCCCGATCATCATGAAGGCGAGCTGGCTCGCGAGCCGCGAATTGTGCAGTTCGCGGCGCACGCCCATCAGCGGCACACGCATCGCCGCATTGCGCGGGCGGCGCAGCCAGCGCAGCAGGTGGAACCAGCCGAAGGGGAACAGCCTGCCCTTTATCTTGCGAAGCACCGCATTGACGTCGGGGAAGGTCAGCATGAAGGCGACCGGCTTGCCGTCGAGTTCGGCGATCAGATTGATGTCGGCATGGATGATCGGTTTCAGTTTCTTGCCTGCATTCGCAATCTCGGCAGAAGTGAAGGGCACGAAGCCCCAATTGTCCGACCACGCATCGTTGAGGATCTCGAGGATGATGGCGACCTCCTCGTCCCAGCGTGCGGTGTCGACCGGACGTACAGTGATGCGATCATTGCGCTCGCCTGACTGGACGATCCGGCGGATCAGCGGCGGGAAATCGCCGGTCACGTCGAGGTCGTAGGTAAGCAGGGTCTTGGCGCGCGCATAACCCGCACTTTCGATCCAGTGCTGGTAGTGTTCCGGGTGATGCCCCATCATGATCATCGGGTCGTGATCCTGCCCCTTCACCAGCAGGCCGGGCTCTTCCCAGATCGACATCGAGATGGGGCCCAGCGCACGGTTCATACCCTGTTCGCGCAGCCAGTCTTCGGCGGCGTGCAGCAGCGCGTGCGCGACGGCTTCGTCTTCGGCATCGAAATAGCCGAACATGCCCGCGCCGGGGCCGAACCCCTGTTCGCGCGGGAGGTCGAGCGCGAGCCGGTCGATATGTGCCGAGATGCGCCCCACCGGCGTGCCGTTGCGCCGCGCGACGAACAGCTGGTGGTCGGCATGGCCGAAGAACGGATTGCGCGCCGGGTCGACCAGCTCGAGCTGCTCGGAGCGCAATTGCGGGACCCAGTGCGGCTCACGCTCGGCGAAAGAGCGGCCGAGATCGACGAATTCCGCGCGGCCTAGCTTGCCTTCGACCCGATCGATCACCACTTCCACACTACCCATTCGCGCATACCTTCGTTCAGCTTGGATTAGCCCTGTGTGCGCTAGCTGATCTTTGTCAAGGAAACGCACGGACGCGATCACTATGATCGATACCCGGCGCTGTATTGCGTGTGTGTTTTCGGCTAAAGACCCCCCAGGACAATCGACCATGAACGTGCAACAAACCCAGATTTCGGCTGCCGATATCGTTTCGCGTCGCGACGCGGGATCGGGCTGGCATTCCCAGATTCCCGACGACAAGGCCATGCTGCGCGCCGCGCGCGACCTGACCAAGGACATCGCTGCGCATCGCGCCGACATCTACTGGACCGACATGGTCGGTTCGGCGCTGGTGGGATATGGCGCGCTGGCGGGCGCGATCCTCGTCGACAGCCTCCCGCTGGCAATCGCTCTGGGCGTGGTGTCGGTGCTCGCGCTGTATCGCGCCTTGCTGTTCATCCACGAAATATCGCATTTCCGTAACGGAGCGCTGCCGGGCTTCCGGACCGCGTGGAACGCGCTGGTCGGCGTGCCCATGCTGACGCCGTCCTTCATGTATGAAGGCGTGCACACGCTGCATCACAAGCGCACGCAATATGGCACGATCGCGGATCCCGAATACCTTCCGCTGGCGCTGATGAAACCGTGGAGCCTGCCCGCATTCGTGCTTATCGCGCTGCTCGCGCCGGTCGCGCTGCTGCTGCGTTTCGCAGTGCTCGTTCCGCTGGGAGCAATCATCCCGCCGATCCGCCGGCTGACGTGGCAGCGGCTCAGCGCGCTTGCGATCAATCCCGATTTCCGCCGCAAGAACCCCGAAGGCGACCTGCGTCGCCGGGTGATGCTGCAGGAAGCGGGCGGCATGGTGTGGAGCTGGGCGCTGATCGGCAGCGTCTTCGCCTTTGGCTGGAAACCCCTGCTGGTCGCGCTGGCCGTGGCCTCGGTGGTCGCGCTGCTCAACCAGCTGCGTACGCTGGTCGCCCATCTCTGGGAGAATGAGGGCGAGGCCATGACCGTTACCGCGCAGTTCCTCGACAGCGTCAACGTGCCGCCGCCCGGCCGCATTGCTGAACTGTGGGCCCCGGTCGGGCTGCGCTATCATGCGCTGCACCACCTGATGCCTTCGATGCCCTATCATTCCCTGGCCGAAGCACACCGCAGGCTGGTCGCCGAACTGGCGGATGATTCGAGCTATCACGGGGCAAACCACGCCGGCATGGGTGTGCTGGTGGGGCGGATCGCCCGCAACACGATGCGCCCGCGCAGCTAGGGACGCTGCTTCCTAAAGAAAGTGGATCATGGCGGTGCGGCGCTCGGGCGGAAGTCCCGCTGCGGCTTCCTCCGCCAGCTCTTTCGCCAACCGTGGATGGGCTTTCAGGTCCTCCACTTCGGTAAATCCGATACGGCCGTAAAAGGGGCCGTTCCAGGCCACGTCGCGGAAGGTGGTAAGCGTCACCGCGCGAAAGCCCGAATTCGCCGCATCGACCAGACATGCCCGCAGCAACACCGCGCCGACGCCCTGACCCTGCGCATCGGGATGCACATCCATTTCCCAGATATGCAGTTCGCGGCCGAATGGCTGGCTGGCCAGGAAGCCGACGATGGTCTCGCCGATCTCGGCCACTAGGCAATGTCCTTTGGCGATAAGTTTGCGATGTCCGTCCTCGGTCCAGACGTCGTTGAAGTCCACCTGGTCGGCGGCAGGATCATCCGCAAAGAGCGTGGCCGCGGCGCGTTCGATCGCAGGCAGGTACGCGGCATCCCCGGCACGCGCGAGGCGGATCGAATAATAGCTCATTCCTCGGTGCGGATCAGCACCGTTTCACCGATCAGCAGGAACAGGAAGAAAGGCGCCCACGCGGCGAGGAACGGCGGATACCCGCCGAAGCTGCCCATCGCGAGCGCGGCGTTGTCGACCACGAAATAGGCAAAGCCCAGCGCCATGCCGATCACTGCACGCACGAACAGCTGGCCCGATCGCGCCAGCCCGAAGGCCGCGACTGCGCCAAGCAACGGCATCAGGAAGGCCGACAGCGGCCCCGATATCTTGTGCCACCATTTGGCGCGCAATTCGTCGGTCTGGCGCCCTGCGCGCTCGAATTCGGCGATCGAGGTCGTCAGTGTCCAGAAGGGTTCGGCATCAGGATCGATCTTGGCGAGGTCGATCTGGTCCGGGGTGAGGCCTTCGCCGACCACAAGCGTGGCGGGCCTGTCGGTTACCGCGTTCTGCACGCTGAACCGGGTGATCCCCTCGAGTCGCCAGCCGGGGCCGGCATAACGCGCGCGGTCGGCGTCGACCTGCTCGATGATCATGCCTTCGGCATTGCGGCGATACCAGCTGACATTGCGCATGGCGATCGCCTCGCCGCGCCCGGCGAGGTAGGCGGCGGTGAGGATATTGCCGTCGTCGTTGAGATAAATGTTGGTGCGCACGCGCTCTTCGTCGGGAATCGCGCCATAATCCACCGCTTCCCACGCCTTGAGCGTCTCCGTCGCGCGGGTCACCACCCGTTCGTTGAAAGCGAAGGTGGCCAGCGAGACAAGCCCGGCAGTCAGCAGCAGCGGGGCGAGCACCTGATGCGCGGACAGCCCGGCCGCCTTCATCGCGATTACCTCGCTGTTCTGGTTGAGCGTCACCAGCGTGATGAGCGTGGCGAGCAGCACCGAGTAGGGCAGGAAACGCGATATCAACTGCGGTATCCGCAATCCCGCATAGGTCAGCAATTCGCCCTGTCCGTTACCGGCCACGGCGAGGATTTCGCCGCTGCTCGACAGCAGGTCGAGCATCATCAGCACGAGCACCAGCACGAACAGCATCGCGGCGATCCGCGCGACGAACAGCTTCGCAAGATAGAGCGTCAGCGTGCGCGAGGGGAAGAAATCAAGCTGCATGGGGTCCCGCTATTCGGCTGCCGCGAGGTCGATCTTGAGCCGGCGCCGGCGGCGGAACAGCCCGCCCACGCGCTTGGCCAGCTTGTCGAACCAGATTTCGAGCGCGCCGATAGCCTGTCCGCCGGGAACATGCGCGACGCGCCAGTACATCCATATGATCAGCGCAGCAAAGATCGCGAACGGCCCCCACAGGGCGAGGATCGGATCGACGCGGCCAAGCGCGGCGATATCTTCGCCATATTGGTTTACCTTGTGATAGGCGACCACCATCACGATCGAGATGAACACGCCCAGCGCGCTGCTCGATCGCTTGGGCGGGACACCCAGTGCCACCGCCAGCAGCGGCAGCAGTGCCATCATCACCACTTCGACCAGCCGGAAATTGAAGCTGGCCTGGCTGGCGTCGCGTGCCTCTTCGGGCAGTTCGTCGCTCCAGCCGATGCGCAGGAGTTCGGGCAGGATGTATTCGCGTTCGGCATCGCCACGCGCACGGAATGCCTCCACCGCGGGCAGGTCGATCGGCAGATCGTGCCGCGTGAAAGTCAGTACGCGTGGGGTCTGGCTGCCCGTATCCTGCACGATGGTGCCGTTTGTCAGCCGCAGGATGATCGTGTCGGGATTGTCGGTGGTGGCGAGGAAGGCGCCTTCCTTGGCCGAGATCGAAAGGACCTGGTCCTGATCGTTGGCGACGCGCGCAAAGATACCCTTGAGCCGTCGCCCGTCATCTTCGCTTTCCTCGATCCGCAGCGCCATGCGATCGGCCAGGGTGGTGAATTCGCCGACCTTGATCGATGCGCCCAACGCGCCCGAGCGCAGCTCGTATTCCATCTGCTCGTAATAATACCGGCTGATCGGTTGGATGAAGAATACCAGCGCGACATTGACCGCCATCAGCACTGCGGTGATCGCGAAGGGCACGCGCAGCAGCCGGCCATAGCCAAGCCCGACCGCGCGGAACACGTCGAGTTCACTGGTGGTGGCGAGCTTTCGGAAAGCGAGCAGGATGCCGAGCAGCAGGCCGAGCGGGATCGCCAGGCTGGCATATTCGGGCACCAGCGCGACCAGCATCTTGAACACGACACCCACCGGGCCGCCTTCGACCGCGACGAAATCGAACAGGCGCAGCATCTTGTCGAGCACCAGCAGCGAGGCAGCAATGGCGAACACCGCGGCCATCGGCACCGTCACGAGCCGAAAGATATAGCGATCGATGCTGGGCAGGAATTTGAGCAAGGGGCCGCCGGTCAATTGTCTCCGCCGCTGCCCCTAGCGCGGTTTTGCGCGCAGGTCATGCCCCTTGTCCGGAGCGTGCGGCGGTCAGGCCTTTTCGAGCGTGCATTGCAGCGGGTGCTGGTTCTGCCGGGCGAATTCCATCACCTGGTTGACCTTGGTTTCGGCCACTTCATAGGGGAATATTCCGCATATGCCGACGCCCTTCTGGTGAACATGCAGCATCACGCGGGTCGCCTCTTCCATGTCCATACGGAAGAAGCGCTTGAGGACGATCACCACGAATTCCATCGGCGTGTAATCGTCGTTCAGCAGCAACACCTTGTACTGGCTGGGTTTCTTGGGTTTCGCGCGGGTCTTGGTGGCGATGCCGACCTGGCCGTCGCCTTCGCGGGAATCATCGTCCTCGCCGGCAGCGCGGATCGGGGGGAATGTCGGAATCTCGGCCATTGCAGGACCCATTATCGTATCGCTTCGCCAATTCGCAAGGCACGAGCGGCAGGCTTCGCTGTTTGCGGGGTGGGCAACAGGGTGCCGCAACGGGCGACTGCCCGGAAACGAAAAGGACCGGATGGTGCGTAACCATCCGGTCCACGGTGTCCAATTCGCCGGGCGAGAGAGAGGAGAGAGAGTGCCCGACGGAATTGAAGCGATGTTCGATCAGGCGGCCTTGCCGACCTTTTCTGCGGCCAGGCTCATGCGGTTCGAAACCGGCGCGAAAGCGTCGTTGACGAGCTTGAGCATGGCTTCGGTGTTCTTCGAAGTCGCCGAGACCATGGCGTCGAAATTGCGACGCGCGATATCGCCCTGAAGCTGGAACAGCTCGGTCGGCGACTTGATTTCGGCAACCTTCTTGACGTCGCCCTGCACGGTTTCGGCGGCCGACTTGGCTTCGTCCGCATAGGTGCGGCCGAGGTCCTGCATGCCCGAGACGAGGATCTTGCCCGATTCGACCAGGGCTTCGAGATTGCCCTTCTGGAACTCGACGGCTTCCTTGGTCATCTCGGTACCCTTGTCATAGGCGGCCTTGGCGCGGGTCTGCATGTCGGCAGCCATTTCCTTGGCCTTGGTGGTGTAATCGATGGTGGTGGCGGTTTCAGCGGTAGCCATGATGGTTTCCTTAAGCTGGGAGATCGGGGGGGTCTGGGTAGCGGGCTTCGCAGCGGGTTTCTTGGCCGCCGGCTTGGCCTTTATCGCGGGAAGCGGCTTGCTGGCCGATGCGGCTTTCTTGGCAACGGCCTGCTTGGCGGTGGGCTTCTTCCGGGCCTTGCCGGCGGCGGCGGCAGGCTTGGTTTTCGCCGACTTGCGCTTGACTGCCTTGGCAATTGCCGCGGTTTCTACCGGCGCAGCGGGTTCGGCGGCAATGGCCTTCTCGACCTTCTGCGCGCTGATCGAGCCGGCAGCCTTCTTCTCGGCCGCGGCAGCGAAAGCCTTTTCGGCTTCGGCGTCGATCTTGCTTTGGCTGTCGGCCATGGGAAACCTCGCTTTGTTGCGCTGCACAAAATAGGCGCTGCAGTCGCGAAGTCAAGCGAATTTTGTGCGCTGCACAATAGCAGCGAAGTGGTCGCCGTAGGCCCGGTCAGCGCGTCGCGACGTAGCGTCCGGGCGCATCCTCGATCACCCGATCGCCGCGCCCGCCCGGTGCGCGCTTGCCCTTCGCGGCAATCGTTTCGGGGGCCTGGCCACGCAGCCACTCGATCCAGTCGGGCCACCAGCTGCCCGGATGTTCCTTCGCACCCTCGCGGAACTCGGCAAGGCTGCGTGGTTCACCGTCATTGGTCCAGTACTGGTATTTGCCCGATCCGGGCGGATTGACCACGCCCGCAATATGGCCCGATCCCGCGAGCACGAACTTGACCGGGCCGGAAAACTGCTCGGTGATCCGCCACGCGCTTTCGGCCGGGGCGATATGGTCTTCTTTGCCTGCCTGGATATAGCAGGGCGTTTCGACCAGCCCGAGGTCGACCGGTGTATCATCGACCTGCAGAGCGTCGGCCTCGACCAGCCGGTTGTCGCGATAGAGGTCGCGCAGATATTGCTCGTGCCACTTGGCCGGCAGATTGGTGACGTCGCCGTTCCAGTGCAGCAGGTCGAAGGCGGGGTAGTCTTCGCCAAGCAGGTAATTGTTGACCACGTAGTTCCAGATCAGGTCAGTGCCGCGCAGCATGTTGAAGGTCGCGGCCATGTAGCGCCCGTCGAGATAGCCGTCGGGACTAAGCGCCTTGATAGCGGCGAGTTGCTGGTCGTCGACGAAGTTGAGCAGTTCGCCTGCCTTCTCGAAGTCGACCTGCGCGGTGAAGAAGGTCGCGCTCTTCACCTTGTCCTGCTCGCCCCGCCGATGCAGCACCGCGAGCGTCGCCGCCAGCGTGGTGCCCGCCACGCAATAGCCGATCGCATGGACCTGCGGCACTTTCAGCCGCGCGCGGATATGGTCGATCGCGTCGATCTGGGCCCGCACGTAATCGTCCCAGACCACGTCCTTCATGTCGGCGTCGGCCGATTTCCAGCTGACCATGAACACGGTCACGCCCTGTTCGACCGCCCAGCGCACGAAGCTCTTCTTCGCGTTGAGGTCGAGGATGTAGAAACGGTTGATCCACGGCGGGAAGATCACCAGCGGGGTGGCCAACACCGTCTCGGTTGTCGGCGTGTACTGGATCAGCTGGTAGAGCGGCGTTTCATGGACGACCTTGCCGGGCGTGGTCGCGATGTTCTCGCCCAGCGTAAATGCGCTGGGGTCGGTGTGCGACAATTGCCCGCGGCGCAAATCGGCCAGCAGGTGTTCCATCCCCTTGATCAGGTTCTCGCCGCGCGTCTCGAGCGTGCGCTCCATCACTACCGGATTGAGCAGCGGGTAGTTCGCCGGGCTTGCCGCATCGGTCAGCGTGCGCGTGGTGAAGCGCAATTGCTCGCGCCGCTCGTCCGACAGGCCTTCCGCGTTCTCGACCATGGCGGCAACCCGCTCGGCGAGGAACAGGTAGGTCTGATGGATCAGCGCATAGGCGGGATGCGCGCGCCACCGCGGATCGGCGAAGCGGCGGTCGCTGCGCGGCAGTTCGGGTTCGGGCGAAGCCTGCGCGGCGGTATCGGGGCCGAGCCCGTACTGGCCCAGAACCTGCTGCCACAGAGCGATGCCTTCCTGCATCAGCGCCTGCTGTTGTGCCGGATCGGCGAGCGGAATCTGACGGTACCAGTCCTGCGCCAATTCCATCCACCGCGCGGGATCGAAGAAGGGCGCAAGCGCCCGCGGGTCGGCCAGCTGTTCGGTCTGGTATTCGAGCCACATCGATTGCAGCTTCATCCCGACATCGGCCCAGTGACGCATGTCCTCCGCCGAAACCGGCGTGCCCGCGGTCGCTTCCGCCATCGGCGCGAACAGCGCGCGCGCCAGCTTGGCCGGGGCTTCGAACATGTTGGTGAAGGGGTCGGGGCCGTCGTCGGTCATCATCGCTGCTCCGTGGTGCCAAGCGCGTGTTGGACAGGCAATAGGATATTCCGCACCGCCATGCACCCGTCGCGATTGCACCTGCAGGGTGAATAGGTAATCAGTGTGACTCGACCAATGCCGAAAGAGACAGGATGTCCGACGAATTCTACCGCATCAAACGCATGCCCCCCTATGTCATCGCCGAAGTCAACGCGATGCGGCATGCCGCGCGGCAGGCGGGGCGCGACATCATCGATCTGGGCATGGGCAATCCCGACCAGCCCCCGCCGCAGCATGTGATCGACAAATTGTGCGAGGTCGCGGCCAAGCCGACCGCGCATGGCTATTCGCAGTCGAAAGGCATCCCGGGCCTGCGTAAGGCACAGGCCAACTACTACGGCCGCCGCTTCAACGTCGATCTCGATCCCGAGCGCGAAGTGGTGGTAACGATGGGCTCGAAGGAAGGTCTCTCGTCGATGGCGACCGCGATCAGCGCGCCGGGCGACGTCATCCTTGCGCCCAGTCCCGCCTATCCGATCCACACATACGGCTTCATCATCGCGGGTGCGACGATCCGCTCGGTGCCGACCACGCCCGACGAACGCTACTGGAAGGCGCTCGACAATGCGATGGCCTACACTGTCCCGCGTCCGACGGTGCTGGTGGTCAATTACCCGAGCAATCCCACTGCGGAAACGGTCGATCTCGCCTTCTACGAACGGCTCGTGGCCTGGGCGCGCGAGAACAGGGTCTGGATCCTTTCCGACCTCGCCTATTCCGAACTCTATTACGACGGCAAGCCGACCCGCTCGATCCTCGAAGTGCCCGGCGCGAAGGACGTCGCGGTCGAGTTCACCTCGATGTCGAAGACCTTCTCAATGGCGGGCTGGCGCATCGGCTTCTGCGTCGGCAATCCCGAACTGGTCGCCGCGCTGACGCGCGTGAAATCCTATCTTGACTACGGTGCCTTCACCCCGATCCAGGCGGCCGCCTGCGCCGCGCTGAACGGTCCGCAAGACGTGGTCGAGGAGAACCGGCTGCGTTACCAAAGCCGCCGCGACGTGATGGTCGAAAGCTTCACCCGCGCGGGATGGCCGATTCCCAACCCGCCCGCCAGCATGTTCACCTGGGCCGAATTGCCCCCCGGCTTCGAGGACATGGGCAGCCTCGAATTCTCCAAGCAATTGCTCGAACACGCCGGCGTCGCGGTCGCGGCGGGGGTCGGTTTCGGCGAGGAGGGCGAGGGCTTCGTCCGCATCGCAATGGTCGAGAACGAGCAGCGCATCCGGCAGGCGGCGCGCAATGTGAAGCGGTTCCTCGCCGAACACGCGCGCGGCTGACGCAGGAGATATATCCGTTTCGGCAGCATCTGTGCTGTCGGGTGGTTCCCAAACGAAGCCATCGACTTACCCTCACACGCCTCAACCAGGGGGCGGGGGGCGATTCATGCACGGGCCGGTGTTCCAGTGGCTTTCGACCAGTCCCCACATTCCCATCCGGTGGGACTTGCGGCTGGCCGACTGGTCGATGCAGCACGTGGTCGATGAACGCGCTACGGCCGGCATGCTTCCGGTGGTGCTCGACTGGCGCCGGAACAGTCGCCTGCCGCGCTGGCAGGGGGTGTCAACGCCCGCCCGCGTTGTCGCCGTGGGGGTGGACGATCCCCGCGAGCGCACCTTTCTGCTGGCGCGCGGATTGGGCGATGCCATTGGTAGCCGGGTCACCCATGTCGAACTTGAAGCGCGGCTCACGCGGATCGGCAACCGTGCGCGCGCCTTGCCGCGCGAACTGCACGCGGGCCCCGTCACACTCGACCTGTTCCAACGCGACGGGCGCGCCGGCGGACGATGGCTTGGCCTGCATCCGCGGGAATTCGCGCTGCTATGGCGGCTGGCCGAAACGCCCGGTGCCAGCGTCACGCGCGCGCAATTGCTGCGCGACGTCTGGCGGCTGGAACTCGCGCCCGAAACCAATTCGCTGGCGGTGCACGTCTCGCGCCTGCGGGCCAAGCTGCACGCCGCGCGCTGCGGCTGGCTGGTGCGCACCGAAGCGCAGGGCAGCTACTGCCTCGCGATCCCGGCGCAGCGCCAGGGGCACGATGCGCCGCCTACAACTGGACTTGTCGGGCATGATGCGTACCAAGGACGCAAGAGTGCTTTTCCGGGAGAGACATCGACATGAATTTCAACGATCGCGTTTCCATCGAACTGGGCGACAACGGCGTGGCGCAGGTGCGCTTCACGCGCGGCGACAAGATGAACGCGCTCGACCCGGACCAGTTCGAAGCGGTCCTCGCCGCGGGCGAAGCCCTGCGCGACATGCAGGGACTGCGCGTCGCCGTATTGTCGGGCGAGGGGCGTGCCTTCTGCGCGGGGCTGGACACCGCCAGCTTCGGCGGCGACCCGACCGGTTCGGGCACGCTCGCCGAACGCAGCCACGGCAATGCCAACCGCGCGCAGGAAGCCGCGATGACCTGGCGCAAATGCCCGGTACCGGTGATTGCCGCAGTGCACGGCGTGTGCTTCGGCGGCGGGCTGCAGATTGCCAGCGGCGCCGATATCCGCGTGGTTCATCCCGCCACGCGCATGGCGGTGATGGAGATGAAATGGGGGCTTGTTCCCGACATGGGCGGCTATGCGCTGTGGCGCGGGCTGGTGCGTGACGATATTTTGCGTGAACTGACCTACACCAACCGCGAGTTCACGGGCGAGGAAGCGTTGGGCCTCGGCTTCGCCACCATGCTCGAAGACGATCCGCATGCTCGCGCCACCGCGCTCGCCGAAATTATCGCCAACAAGAACCCGCACGCGATCCGCGGCGCCAAGCGCCTGTTCCGCGTCATGCACGAGGAAGGCGAAGACGCTATCCTGATGGCCGAAAGCGAGGAGCAGGACGGCATCATCCGCAAGCCCAACCAGATCGAGGCGGTGATGGCCGAAATGCAGAAACGCGCGCCGGTGTTCAAGGACGTCTAGCGGCGCATGGGGTCACCTTGAATGCTTTTAATGCCAGCAACCGGCATATTGGAAGGCACGGTTCCGAGTTTAAGCTTACCCGCCCGATCATTCTTCCACTTGCTGGCAAGATCCGGTTCAGAGCCGCGGTGAGCTAGCGGCACGATCGGGCGCGTTCCACGTTAGAGGTCATGATGTTCGGTCGCCTGTCTGTCCTGCCGCAATACCTTTTGCCCAAACGTGGGCTCACCCAGTTTGCCGGTCGCGTCGCGCGGGCGCACGGAGGACGGGCGACGACCCGGCTGATCCGCTGGTTCGTCGGGAAATACGGTGTCGACATGAGCGAGGCCGAAAACCCGGACATCGCCAGCTATGCCTCGTTCAACGACTTTTTCGGTCGCCCGTTGAAACCGGGTGTGCGGCCGCTGGCCGATGCCGATTTCATCTCTCCGGTGGATGGTGCCATCAGCCAGTTCGGCGCGATCGACGACCATCATATCCTGCAGGCGAAGGGGCATCGTTTTACCACGACCCAGTTGCTCGCCGGGGATGCCGCGCTGGCGGACCGGTTCCGTCACGGCAGCTTCGCGAATCTCTATCTCTCGCCGAAGGATTATCACCGGCTGCACATGCCGTGCGCGGGCCGCCTGCAGCGCATGATTTATGTCCCCGGCGCGCTGTTCTCGGTCAATCCCACGACCGCGCGCGGCGTGCCCGGGCTGTTCGCCCGCAACGAACGCGTGGTCTGCGTGTTCGACTCGGAAACGCATGGGCGCTTCGTGATGGTGCTGGTCGGCGCGACGATCGTCGGCAGCATGGCGACCACTTGGCACGGCGTGGTCAATCCGCGGCGCACCGGGGTGATCGCCGAATGGGAGTATGCGGACCGCCCGATCGCGCTCGAGCAGGGCGAGGAGATGGGGCGCTTCCTGCTCGGATCGACCGTGATCATGCTGTTTGAAAAGGATGTCATCGATTTCAACGCGGACTGGCGCCCCGAAGGGCCGGTCCGGCTGGGCGAGGCGATGGGCAACACGCCCGCGCGTTGATCCCGCCCGGGCCCCGCAATTTGATCCGCCACGAGGGCCGCTTTCCTACTCGCCCTGCGCCCGCCATGATGGCTGCGGCCCTTCGACCGTGTGCGATGGCTACCCTAGTCGGATCAGAAGCATGGAGCGCCGCGCAGTTGGAAGGTCACACGGGCGGCACTGTCGTGCGACCCAAGGCACTGGATACGAAGGATTTTCAGCGAAGGTCACGCTTCTCGCGCGCGGCTTTCGCGGTCCAGGTTCAGCCGAACACCGCCACGCACTGCATGCCGTCCAGGATCTGCTTGCCGTCGGCATTCCACAGGCGCAGCCGTTCGGACGAATAGCCCGCGTCGGCATGCTGGCTGGCGGTTTCGGCCAGCCACCACCCGTCGCGCGTTGCCGGGGCGGAATCGAGCAGGTTGAACGACCAGTTGATCGAACTCAGCGGGCCCTGCCGCTGCATTGCGCGCATCGCGCCCGGTGGCAGCACGTCGCCCATCAGGATCAGCTCGCTGACCGGGTCGAGCCCGCTGCGCTCGGTCAGCCGCGCCCAGCGACGCACCACGGGCGCGCCGGGGCCCTGCTGTTTCTGCGCACGGAGGATCTCGAAGTTGTTCTGGATGAAGGCGGGGCCCTTGCCGTGCATCGCGGGCTCCGCCTCCTCGGGCGCGCCGGGCCATTCGTCGACCGGCGCTGCGTGGTGCAGCGCATTGGGCTCGCGATCGGTGCCGAACAGCCAGAAAGCGGTCAGCGCGCAGGCGCCTTCGCACCAGATCTCGCTGCGGACCTGCGCGACGTTGCGCCCCTGTCGCACGACCTCCCGGCGCAGTTCCATCTCGGGTCCAGTTGGCGCCACGAAGGCGATCTGCGCGCCGCGCAGCGGGGGCAGGTCGGGGAAGGCGCGCGTCACCGCGGTGTAGGCGATCAAAGCCGATGCACCGCCATAGAGCGTGCGGCCCTGCATCCAGTGGTCGAGCCCGGAAAAGCGCGTTTCACCCGCGTTTGCAGTGATCGGATCGAGGAGATTGGCAGTGCTCATGATGGGTGTCATTGCCGCTATCGGTCGGGGCGTCCAGACTGACGTTACGTAAGGCATCACGAGGCGATTGCCTTTGTCGCACAGAATCGCTAGTGCGCCGCTTCCTTCCCGAGAGGGAGGGGCGAGGCCCGATGGCGGAGTGGTTACGCAGAGGACTGCAAATCCTTGCACGCCGGTTCGATTCCGGCTCGGGCCTCCACTTCTCGCATTCGGTTGCGAAGTGCCGCTTTAGCTCAGTTGGTAGAGCACATCATTCGTAATGATGGGGTCACGTGTTCGAGTCACGTAAGCGGCACCACTACTCTCCGTTTAGTAGAGAACCGCGTTAAGCCGAAAGAACGATCAACTGGAAGCGCGTGTAGGAACCAAGTGGGTGGGCGTTGGGGAGCTTCCTGTCACAGTTGGCCACCCACACCTTTAAACTTAGCAACAAAGTCGGACACTCGTTCGAAGACCGTGGCCTTCTTGGTCAGGTAGGCAGGGTTAAGTGGACTCATTTTCGGCAGGATGTCATTCAGGTCGTTGCCATTCTCGCTCGCAAACTCACGCTTGATTGAGTTGGCAACATAGCGCCGCGCCGCTTCGGGCTTGAGGCTTTCCTCCTCAACAAGTTCTTCGAACTCGCGCCGCTGCTCTTCCTGGGCGAACTCGAAGAATGCCTCTATTACGCCTTGCTTGCCTTCGATCTCATCGAGGTTCGTGCGATTGATAAAATCGACGATCAAGCTCTCCTTGGCTCGATTGCCTAAACTGGCACGGATGACCCGCCTCGCGTCCTCGATCAGCTCGTCCTTGTCTTTCGCCTCGCGATTCTTCTCCAAGATCAGCTCCAGGATGTAGTCGAGGTTGATCTCCTGAGATTTCAGAAGGTCGACCTCGAAGATAACATCGTCCCAATCGAGAGTGGATTCGTCGGTCGCGTTGGCTTCCCTCTCACGCCTCAGCCAATCGCGAATGTCGTTGTAGGTCGACTTGTAGTCCTGGATCCTCCGCTCGGCGGGTAGCGTTACAGATGCCAGTTCCGCGATTTGCTCATCGTCCAGGTGATGCTGCGCCTTGAACGCGCCCACTGCCTCTAGATCGCTCTTGTCAACATTCTGCAAAGCTCTGAGCGCGACAAACTCATCAAAGTTTTGAAGCACGTTCTCCGCTTTGAGAAACTCGCCAAAAAGCTTCGCGAACTCCTTCTTGTCAGCTTCTTTCACAATCTCGCTTGGCTCAGGGAAGCGTTCCTCTAGCTCAGCAACGATCGTTTTGAAGCCCCGGCTGGCCGCTCCCGATGCAATGTCGGAAAAGCCCTCCATATATTCCTTGAAGCTCTTCTCCAGCACCACGTTCTTCGTATTGCTGTCGCCGAACAAGGTGATTGCGTCGATAGTCGCCTGTTCAAGATCGCGGAACGCGACGATATTGCCAAAGGTCTTCGTCGCATCGAAAATGCGATTGGTGCGGGAATAGGCTTGGATGAGACCGTGGAAGCGCAGGTTCTTGTCGACGAAAAGCGTGTTTAGCGAAGGCGCGTCAAATCCGGTCAGGAACATACCCACCACGATGAGGAGATCGACCTCCTTCGATTTCACGCGATTGGCGAGGTCGCGGTAGTAATTTTGAAAGCCGTTTCCATCGGTGCTGAAGCTTGTGCCGAACATGGCATTGTAATCGCGGATCACTGCATTGAGGAACTCCTTGCCCGTGCTATTCATCGCGGAAACGTCGAAGCTCTCGTCGCGGATTTCGCCAATGGCATCCTGCTCTTCATTCGCCGAGAATGAGAAGATGGTTGCTATCTTGAGCGGCTTCTCGCTGCCCTCCTGAAGCGCGTTCAATGTCTCGTAATAAAGCTTGGCTGCATCGACGCTGCTCACCGCGAACATCGCATTGAAGCCATTGCCTGCGGGAGTGGTACGGTGTGTCTTCTGGCGAAAATTGTTCAAGATGTATTGGGAGACTTCTCTGATCCGCTTTGGATGCAGCAAGGCCTTTTTGTTTTCAGCCGCACTTAGCTTCGATTCGTCCTGCTCGGTTTCGATTTGTCGGAACTGCGGGCGCACATCGTTGTAGTCGACCTTGAACTTCAGGACCTTCTCATCGCGGATCGCGTCGGTGATCACGTAGGAGTGAAGCTCACTGCCAAAGACGCTCGCGGTCGTTTCTGAGCCTGAAGCGTTTTCAGGGAAGATAGGCGTGCCGGTGAATCCGAACTGGTAGAAGCGCTTGAACTTCCGTTTGAGATTGCGCTGCGCTTCACCGAACTGGCTCCGGTGGCATTCGTCGAAGATGAAGACCACCTGTTCGCCATAGACGGGCAGGTCGGCTTCGCTCTTCATCAGATTGTTGAGCTTCTGGATCGTGGTGACGATGATCTTTTGATCGCTCTTGGCCAGGTTGCGCTTCAGCGCCGCCGTGTTGATCGAACCATTCACGCTGTCTGGCGAGAAGCGCTGATACTCCTTCATCGTCTGATAATCGAGGTCCTTGCGGTCGACCACGAAGAACACCCTGTCGACGAAGTCCAGCTCGGTCGCCAGCCGTGCTGCCTTGAAACTGGTCAACGTCTTGCCTGATCCGGTTGTATGCCAGATGAAGCCGCCGCTATCGGGCTTGCTCCAATTCTTGGCATTGTAGGAACTCTTGATTTTCCAAAGGATGCGCTCGGTCGCCGCGATCTGGTAGGGGCGCATCACCAAAAGCGTGTTGCTCACATCGAAGACCGAATAGTGCAGGAGCACGTTGAGTAGCGTGCGCTTGTCAAAGAAGGTCGCGGTGAAGTCCTTCAAATCCTTGATCAGCCCGTTATCCGCCTTCGCCCAGTTCATGGTGAAGTCGAAGCTGTTCTTATCGCGCTTGGTCGTGTTGGCGAAATAGCGCGTATCGGTGCCGTTCGAGATCACGAAGAGTTGGACGAACTTGTAGAGCGATGCTTCGCTGTTGAAGCTTTCCTTGCTGTAGCGGTGGATTTGGTTGAACGCTTCGCGGATCGCCACACCGCGCTTCTTCAGCTCGATTTGCACCAAGGGCAGGCCGTTGACCAGCATCGTCACATCATAGCGGTTGAGATGCGTTCCCGTCTGCTCGAACTGCTTAATGACTTGCACCATGTTTCGCGCGATGTTGCTCTTGTCGAACAGGTAGATGTTCTGGATGCGGCCATCGTCGAAGACGAAATCGTGGATATAATCGTCATGCACTTTACGGGTCTTGTCGACGATCCCGTCGCTCGGACTGTCGAGATAGGTGGCAACGAAACGCGCCCATTCAGCATCTGAAAAGGCGACGTTGTTGAGGTCTTCCAGCCGCACGCGCACATTGGCCAGCATGGCTTCGGGTGAGGTGAGCGCGGGCAGGAACTTGTAGCCCTGATTGACGAGGTCTTGGATCAGTTCGCGCTCAAGCTCGGCCTCGCTCTGGTAATGATCCGCAGCGGTCCAATCGCTGGTGTATTTATCGAGAACGATGAAGTTCTTCGATTCCGCAATCGGTTTGGTCTGCTCAGGCATTTTCCGCTTCCTGCGGTCGATAGCCGTAGTTCCCGATCAGATTTTCAAACAGCAGTTTGACCGTTTGCTTCTCCGGTTCAGTCGGCTGGCGAACTTGCTCGCCTGAAAGGGTCGAATGACTGTAGAATTGCATCATTCTGTTCAAATAACCCTCTTTTGCTCCAGGAGCGTCCACACCCTCCACCGTATCCAGCAAATCGCCCCAGTTCTGGTAACCTAGGAAGGCCGCTGTTTTCTCGTAGAGATTGCGCAGAAGCATGAAGTGGAAGCGTTCGATCTTGTTCTGCTCGATAGCCTCGGCAAGTAGCCTGCGAAGATACAGATGATAGGAAAAGCTCCTGTTCGCATCCCCGTGTTTGATGTCGAGCTTGAAGGTGCCGTCCTCTAGCCTTTCCAGCAAGCGACATCCTTCCCTCTTACCTCGTTGGCTCAGTTTCAGCTCATTGTGCAGCACGTTGTAGAAAAGCGGGTTGTGCGTTGTGATGACGAATTTCAGACCATTGTCTGGGTCACTTCTCCCAATCAAGTCGGCCACGTCGACTGCAAGCTGAATAAGGTGATTTTCATCTAACGAACTGACCGGGTCATCAATGAACACATATTCGAGATCATTGAACTGCTGGGTCTCTCGATCTTCCGCGTCTGCGACATTACGAACACTGATCACCTGATCAAGCAGGCAGTAAAAAACGCTCCAAATGAAATTGCTTTCTTCGCCCTTGGAAATCTTGAGGTTCCCGCGTTCCTCGTCATCGCCAGTTTCGAGCGAGAATGTTACCTCGAGAAAATCCCCGCTGAAGCGAGGGGTCAGGTTAGGCTGGGTATACCGCTGGAATGTTGTGATGACATTGAAGTCCAGCCCAAGGTCCTCGAAGGCTGACTTTGTATAGCGGTTCGGATGAATGCGCAGCTTGCGCTCTATGTCACCCTCAAGGTCATTGTCCCAATAGAAGAGGTCCTCTGTAAAAGCATTGTAGTAGAGGACCTTGGGCAGGTGATCGTCCGGGCGTTCCTCAGCTTTCGGGTCGATAAGCTCCTTCAGTGCACCCGACAGGCGGGTCTTCCCCCCGCCGTTGAAGGCGTAAATCAACTGGACCTTCTTGTTCGTGACGTGAAGCCTTTGGGCGATCTGTTCGAGGGTCTCGCTCATGCTCCAACCGCCTCGGCTGGTTTGGGGAAGCTCAGGAGAAGGTCGCGGTAATATTCATATTGCTTTTGCCGCAGCTCGATTTCGCGGGGCAGACCTTCGCTGAGCGAGGTGGTGAGCGTTGTGAACTTATCCAGTACTTGAACAATCTCGCCCTGTTTCTTCAGCGATTTCTGAGGATCTGCCGGGTAGGGAATTGGCACAGGATAAGCGCCAAGCCATTTCGTGCTCATGTTCTTTTGCCCGCCGCCGGTAGCATTGCTCATTGCATCCTGCTCAAAGGAAAGCTGATCGAAGAAATGAAACAGATAACGGGTAAGGACTTTCTCGTGATCTGGTCGAAGACAGGCGACCCGTTGGTTGAGCGCTGCTGGTAGATCGGCCTCGGACAGCATCGCAACCCTCCCGCAATTCCCAGTCAACGACATCACCAGATCACCACTCTCCAACATGTAGCGTTGGATTTCGGGTTCAGACTCTGGAGGATAAAACTTGCGATCCTTATCCGACATTTTTCCTTTTTGGACGTCGGAGATTCGAACGACCCTGATTCCAGTGTCGCTATACATCGCGCTCTTAAACGCGAAGCCATTCAAAATCTGAGCTATTGAGTCGAGCGCCTTCCACTCAACCTCACCATCTTCGAAGGTCAGGAGTTGGTCGCGGTAGTGGTTGTATTGTTTCTTGCGTAGCTCAAGCTCGGCGGTCAGCTCGGCGGTCAACTCGGTGAATCTGTCCAAAATCCGAACAATCTCCCGCTGGATCGCCAGCGACTTCTCCGGCTCCTCCGGGCAGGGGATTGGGACAGAGATTTCAACCAGCCGCCCCTTAGTGAGCTTCGCTCTTCCTCCGCCTGACAAATAAGGCTGGAAGTTCGTTATACAGAGATAATGAAACAGGTATCGGGTGTTGACTTGGTCATTACCGCTCACGACATGGACATGGTTGTTGGCCCAGAAGCGGCCTGTCGCATACTGAATGGAATAGTTCTCCAAGCTTGCTGAACCGTCTTCAGCGATCAGGACAAACTCACCGTCGTGCGTGTAGCCCTCGACATAGTCTTGGATGTTGTTGGCCCCATAATATGGCGTATCACCGGCGACGCGAAGCGACGATTTCACAGGCTTGCGGCCCCTGTTCGCGATCTCGAAGAACTCTTCGTCGCCAAGCAGCTTCCATTCAACCTCAGCGCCATCGAGCAGCTTCTCAAGGAAGCGCAGCTCGATCACGCCTCAATCTCGGCGACTATCGCATCAATATCCCGGCGCAGATTGTCGATCTTCTCGACCGTGGTTTTCAGCTCTGCATTGAGCTGGGTAATGTCCACCACCTCGCGGGCGTCCTTCGGCTCGACATAGGCGCTAACCGATAGGTTATAATCCGCATCAATCACCCGTTGCTGGTCAACCGTCTCGGCAATGTGCGGCTCATGCTCTTTGCTGGCAAACAGCTCCAGAATGCGCGCAACGTGTTCATCGCTCATCTCGTTGGTGTTGGTCTTCTTTGCGAAAAACTCCTCACCCGTAGCGTCGATAAACTGAACCTTGGTGTCCGGCTTGTTCTTCGCCAGCACCAGAATGTTGACGGCAATCGTGGTGCCGAAAAACAGATTGGGCGCGAGCGCGATCACGGTTTCAACGAAATTTCCATCGACCAGATATTTGCGGATTTTCTGCTCTGCCCCGCCGCGATAGAAAATGCCGGGAAAGCAGACGATAGCCGCACGCCCCCTAGCCGAAAGATAATGCAGCGCGTGCAGCACAAAGGCGAAGTCAGCCTTTGACTTGGGAGCCAGCACACCAGCGGGCGCAAAGCGATCATCATTGATCAGCGTAGGGTCTTCGTCTCCCTTCCATCGCACCGAATAGGGCGGGTTGGATACGATGGCATCAAAGGGACGCTCATCGAGAAAGTGCGGCTCTTCCAGCGTGTTGCCGTTCTGAATGTTAAACTTGTCATAATTGATGTTGTGCAAGAACATGTTCATGCGGGCGAGGTTGTAGGTGGTGTAGTTGATCTCCTGCCCGAAATAGCCCTCCTCGATTCTGTGTTCGTCCACGTGCTTCGTGGCCTGCAACAGCAGTGAGCCGGACCCGCAAGCAGGGTCGTAAATCTTGTTGATGCTGCTCTGCCCATGGACGGCCAGTTGCGCGATCAGTTTTGAGACGTGCTGCGGCGTGAAGAACTCCCCGCCCGATTTGCCTGCATTGGCGGCGTAGTTGGAGATCAGGAACTCATAGGCATCGCCGAACAGGTCGCCTTGGTTGTCCTCGAACTTGAGGGGCAGGCTCTCGACGCCTTTGAGCACCTTGGCCAGTCGGGAGTTCTTGTCCTTGACCGTGTTGCCAAGCCGGTTGCTGGTGGTGTCGAAATCGGAGAATAGGCCCTTGATGTCCTCTTCGGATGGGTGGCCATTGGCCGAACCTTCAATCTCTTTGAAGATCGCGGCCAGATCGGTGTTGAGGCTTTCATTGCTGTTGGCGTTGGCCGCGACATTTTTGAAGAGCTGGCTCGGCGCGATGAAATAGCCTTTGGTCTTGACCGCATCGGCTTTCACCGCATCGGGAATGGCGTCGTCAGGCATCGCGGCATAGTCGACGCTGTCATCCCCGGCCTCGATGTAGACCGTGAAGTTCTCGCTGATAAAGCGGTAGAAGAGCGCCCCCAGGACGAACTGCTTGAAATCCCAACCGTCAACCGCGCCTCTCACCTCATTGGCGATCTCCCAAATTTTTCGGTGCAAGGCATCACGTTGCTGCTGGCTGGTCACTCTTTACGCTCCAGATTTTCTCAAGATCGACGTCGGGGTTACCTGGCTTGTGAAGGCGATCAGCCCCACTCGCTAAGCAAATCGCCCCCTATTTGGAGGCGCATGCCGCCTTTTCCGATTGTTGCCTAGAGCAGGAGCGAGCGAAAAGGGGCATCTTATTTGGAGCGGACAAATCTGCCGCCCCCTCCCCCACCAAGCCCTCGGATGACCTCCGGGGGCTCTTTCTTTGGAGATACCCATGATCATCCTGACACGGCCTCAGGCCATAGCGCATGCAATCAACCGATATGGGGCAGACATACCCATTCTGGCCTTGGACCGTTATCGTGAACTGCTCGAGACCGAGCCGGTAGCTTGGCTCTTTATCCTGCAAACCGGTGACACCGTCGGTTGCCTAGAAGCTCTTCGCGAGCGACCATTCGAGGGCTGGGAATTCATCGACCACGACGACGGCTGGTACGAGGCTGTCTTCATCATCAGCGACGACGGGTTCGGCCATGTTGTCCTGATCCCGGACCAGCCGGACACCGATCCCACGCTGAGGGCCATTTGCGAGGCTCACAGCAGCTAACTCACTCACCCCTTACAGCGAACCGAACCGCGTCCAGGCATCCCGCCTCGGGCGCATTTTTAATGCCTGAAGGAAATATAAATGATCGATCTTCTTACTGTTGAAGCCATTAATGCCATTCTGAACCAGCCGCTCGATGAAGCCCTAAAGAGCATGCTGGAAGATCGGCTTGCTGATACCGTCCACTGCGGCTTGCAGGACTACACCCATGTGCTCGTTGTCGAGGCAGGCGACACGGAACAGCAGATTGTTGAAGCGATCGGCTTCTCCCCGCTCAAAACTCGAATTGATAATCGTCCGAACTGCCCCGATTGGGACTGGATCGAGCGGCACGACGGCTGGTGGGAGCTTCTCTACACGGTCGGAAACAGCGGGTTCGCCTACGTCGTCCTCGTCGAAGATGCGGACGAGTCTCCGCTTGCCCAACTCTGTCGAGCGGGAGGGGAAAGGCGATGAAGGCCTTGAACCGCATCCTGCTAGCCTGTCTTGTTCTCACGGCCCTGCGTTGGGCGGTTGCAGCGATGACAGCTGCTATCATGCTTGGCTTGACTGTTGCGCTGATCAGGTCCCCGGCAAAAACGCTGGCGGTGCTGTTCGGCTGGCTCCTGCTTTGCGCATTTGCTGCTCGCCCGACGCTCGGGCTTGTGCTCTTCATCCTGCTCGTTCTCGGGGGGACGCTCAGGAAACCATGATTGCGAGCGCCTGCAGTCGGAGGCGGTAGTCACCGAAACCGGCCGCCACAGGTACCTCAATCATCGACTGGCTTCGCATCATAGGCGGCCTTTCAATGCTTGCGGATGTCCCCAATACCTTCACCAGGACCTTCAATCGCACGCATAGAATCACTTCTGTCGCTTGGGGCATTACGTGCGGCACTATCGGCTGGTTCGACTTCACTCGTCTCGAGCCGGCGAGCTCAACGTGAGATCTTTTCGCGAAAGGCCTTAATCCACCAAGGAATTCTCCGGTTCCTCATTTTTCCTTTCCACCAAACCTCTGGATTTCCCTTACTATCTTCTAAAACAGAGATAATCTCTTTCCCAACACGTACCGCATTCTCACCTTCCATGGTGAGCTTGAACCCTTGGTTCGGCAGCACTAGCGGGTGTTCGATCCAATTTCCAAGCTCTGCTACGCCCCGCATCACCTTATAACGGGTCCATCCGAGGCTCCTTGCCGCCGCTGAATAGTTTTCGTGGTCCGACATAGCGATCAACGCCATGAACCAACTGATGGACACGTGTCCTGCCGGCCGAGAGGAAAGGGCAGCGATCAAACCCAGTATGTGTTTCGCGTCCTTCAAAAACAATTGGCCAGAAACGGGTATGTATGACGTGGCAGGTGCCATCAGTGGCCTGCAAACAACATCCTCTAGTCGCTGAATACTGTCGGAAACTACCGTGGGATCGACGTGACAAGCGTGACCCGCTCTCACGAGATCGCCCTGATTCGCGAGAGAACAAAACCGTTGCAACCAGCCCAATCGCACATCGGAAATTGTCGGTCGTTTCGTTTCGGCACCGATGGGCATCAAGTTATCTTCCAAACATTCGTAGGCCATGCTTTGCCGTGCCCGTAACAGAACAAACTAGTCCAAGTGACAGCCGGCAGCATGGTCTCATGGCGCACGGGCACTATCGGGGCGCGAGCACACTGGGTTTTTCGCACACCCGGTTCCGATTTCTACCGGATCGAAGGATAGGTGCGGGACCGAGTCGGCAAAACTTAAAACGAAGCGAGCGCTAGACCTTACGAGATGTCGGCTGCCGTATTTAGGCAAGTGGCAGAGATCCGATAAATCGGATTGCTGGCTTTCCGGCGAAGGAGCCAAGTGTTTGAACAGGCCGCGATCAGCCACGGCCACAAAGGATAGAAAGGGTGGCAACTCTAAAAAATCAAACAAATTCACCGTAAGACCACTAATATAGTAAAAATAACATGTATATTTCACTATCGAAATAGTGTCGGTAAAATTAAAAATTCGAAACTCTTTATTGAAAGGAATCTATGGGTAAGAGTGTTGATATAAAATTAGATCATGGATTTAAGATCCTTGAATGCGCTCAAAATATGAAGCTCGAATTCGATCGAGCGGGAACAGATGGAATTGTGAGCTTTGTTAAGGCTTGCATCTTGTCTGGCATAGTTGATCGCACAGAAATCTGCGCGAAAGCTGTTTCGATTACTGGCAATCACATTGATGAAACTATCGATTTTCTACTGCTCGAAAGTGAAGGCTTCCAATGGCTGACAGACTGTGACGGAAACCTTGAGCTTATCCGAGGGGTATGATGCTCGACAAAAGCGATATCGGGGAGCCTTCGGGCTCCCCACACTCGATGTCTGAGAGCTTTACTGAGGACTCAGACAAAGTCATATTTCCATGCCGTCACAGCCGTAGCTCATTCCCTCATCAACCGCCGGAAGGCAGCAATAAGCTGCCGAGCACAAAGGAGAACGTCGCTCACCTTTTAGAATTGAGCGATGTTAGGCTTCGCTACAACGTCATCAGAAAACGCCTTCTGATCACAAGAGGGACCGCCGAACTTAGTTTCAGCGATTTGGTCGGGTTGGCCAATCTGAACGGCCTAAACGCGCCTTGGTTTGCCGATTTCGTCCGCGAGATCGGTGAGCGAAGCCCCATCAATCCGGTGTCAGATTGGATCGGCAGCGCCTCATGGGACGGGACGGATCGGCTATCCGCCTTTTTCGAGACCATGGTGGCAGATGACGACTTCCCTGTCGGCCTCAAATGCCTTCTCGTTGATCGTTGGCTAAAAAGCGCGGTTGCGGCAGCCTTGAAGGACGATTTCAGGACGCGCGGGGTCCTAACCCTTCAGGGCCCGCAAGGTTGTGGGAAGACGAGCTGGATCGCGCGGCTGGTACCTCCGAAGATCCGGCAGGAGCTCATCAAGCTCGATCATCATCTCAATCCGCATGACAAAGACTCTGTGTTCATCGCGGTGAGCCATTGGATTACCGAAATCGGCGAACTCGACAGCTCGTTCAGAAACGACGTGGCGCGGCTCAAAGGCTTCCTCACGAACGACTGCGACAAGCTTCGGCTTCCCTATGCCAAATCTCCAATCGAGATGAAGCGACGTACGGTCTTTGCGGCAAGCGTGAACGAGACGCATTTCCTGATAGATCGTACGGGTAACAGCCGTTTCTGGGCGATACCCGTCAAAAGCCTCGACTATGAGCATCAGATCGACATGCAACAGCTGTTCGCGCAGCTGGCAGTGGAGGTCCAAGGCGGAGCGCAATGGTGGCTGACACGTGAGGAAGAGGCGCTGCTTGAGCGGCATAACGAACGGTTCCGGGCCGTAAGTGTCATCGAGGAGCGCCTGCTTGAGCACCTGGAAGGCGACCCTGCCAAACCGCGTTCCATGACGCCGATCGAAGTGCTCCGAACGATAGGCTTCAGCAGCCCGTCGAACCAACAATGCCGGGAATGCGGTGGGATCCTACGTGCTCGCTTTGGACTGCCAAAACGGATCAGAGGGCGTGAGCGTTGGCAGGTGCCGCTCAAACCACCCGAAGGCGCGTGGCAAACCCACGACCCCGCGCAGGACGAGTACTAGAAGCTACCCCCTCCCCCCACCTCGCTGATTCAGTGACCCGTATCCGTTCCGTTTTGGGTGGGGGGAGGGGGCGGCAATTCAATTCGGCTTTCGGCGCTGCTTGCGTTGCTCCGACCATTTCATGCCGAGGCTGCGCGAGATGTTCGGGACACTCGCCAAAATCTGCCCTGAGCTGGCTTTGAACTAAGCAACGGGCGCCGATCGCGCCGCCTCCCGGGGTCGAGCCTGGTCTGGGCTCGCCGCCAAACCTCGCAGCCAATCCAAACATCATTGCTAGAAAGGAGTTGACCATGCCCAAGCGCAAGCTTGATGCGGCCTTCTGTCAGGTCGCGCCCTGTGAACCTGGGAAAAAGAAGACAGATTATTGGGGACACTACTGTAAGCGGCTTTGTACTCGAAGCGCGCGCCAATGGCGGGCGAACCTACTACCTTCGCTACACCGATCTTCATCGGAAACAACGACAGCTCAAAATCGGTCGGGCCGATATCATCACATTTGGCGAAGCGAAGGCCAAGGCTCGGAAATTACGTTCTGAGGTGGAGCTCAATGGCGATCCGGCAGCGCGAAAAGAAAGGAAGAGGGCGGTCCCGACCTACGCCGAACTGGCAAGGCAGCACATTGATTACGCAAGGACCTACCAGAAGCGACCTGAGAACACGGAGGCGGTCATCAATGGCCACCTAATCCCGAAATGGGGGCCATGCCGGCTCGATCAAATCACGCAGCAAGATATCTCGAAATGGTTGGCAGAGAAGCGCCAGACTTTAGCACCGGCGACGGTCGAGAAGCTACGCATGATGTTCGGTCGATCGTTCGAGCTAGCGAGGAGGTGGAGTATTCCCGGCGGGGAGGTGAATCCGGTTCGGAATGTGCCCCGTTTCAGGTTCGACAATGCTCGCGAACGATACCTCAGCGTGAGCGAAGCGCAGCGGCTGTTGACCGCCTGCAAGGGCTCCAGCAACCCACAGCTCTGGGCGATCGTCAGCTTGCTTCTCTATACGGGAGCTCGAAAATCGGAACTGCTGAACGCAAGGTGGGAGCATGTCGATGTGGACCGCCGATCTTGGCTGATACCGGACAGTAAGACCGGGAAGGCGAGACGAGTGCCTCTATCGGGGCCAGCCGTCCAGGTTGTTGAAGGCTTGGTCAAGATTCCGAACTGCCCTTGGCTCCTACCAAATCCCGAAACCCGTAAACCATACAGCTCAATCAAACGAGCATGGGCTACGGCAAGGGAAGAGGCGGGCCTGAAAGAGCTCAGGGTTCATGACCTCAGGCACACCTGCGCGAGCCTTCTAGCCAACAAAGGCGTGGACCTTTTCACTATCGGACGCATCCTCGGCCACGCCGATTATAAGTCGACGATGCGGTACAGCCACCTGGCCAACGAGACACTACTCGCAGCGGTAGAGGCTGGCGCGGCTGGTATCGCAGGGAGGGGCGTATGATCGAACCGACTACGATGCCCACACCGGAGATGTATGGGCGACTGATTAATCTCGAGAAAGCGCTTAAGTCTGGAGGTACGAAAAATCGACATGATCTCGCTACGGCGCTAATCGGTGCCTGCATCCAAGAGGGCGTCGATGTCGGGCGGCTCATTTTGCACGTACTTGCGAAACTAGATTACCAGAAGCCGCACGTGGGAAAATTGCTTTCGGACGAAGGCAAGAAGCCTACGGGTGAAAGGCTGTGGTATCGTAACGCTGACGGACGCTATCGCCTTCGGGACTAAACATCCAACATCTGCGCGGCCTTCAGCCCGATATGGCTCCCTTCCGTTGCGCCCTAAAGGTCGCGGCGGGAGGGAGCCCCTATCTATTTTTTTCCGGGTTTCGGTTCGCGATCGGCGAACCACAACGAATGGATAACGTGGATTATATAAATCGTCATCAAGGTAAAGGTAAGGATACTGGCCGCGCCCAAACTCTGGGTTGTCTTTTTGCAATGAGCGGATTTGGGGGACGAATTGGATACTAATGAAAGTTATTCGGATGAAGTTCTCTATGAGCAAGGGAAATCCGCCGCCAGCACGCTTTGGAAGCGCTGGAAAAACAGACCGGTTGTAGAAGACCCACAACATCCTGCTTTTGCTCGGGGCGCTTTGGACGAAATCGTTCGGAGACTTGAGGGTACAGATGACGTTTACAAGGAGATGCTTGAGTCCTCCGAGGCGGCAGCAGAACAGCTGACTAAAGCTGATCGTACTATCCTGGAGATAATCCAAAATGCCGACGATCTAGAAGCCTCAAAATTGAGGATGGCTGTGCGTCGTAGCGGTAAGGGCGAGTTCCTTGCTGTCCACAACGGCAAAAAGATTGAAGTCGCTCACGTCATTGCCATGACACTCGCGTTTCTATCCATGAAACGTGAGGATGCCAAAGCAAAGGGAAGGTTTGGGATCGGTTTAAAGACACTGAACCAAATTGGAGCCAAGCTCAGCGTTCATTGTCCACCCTACCACTTCTCAATTGAAAAAGGCTCTTTGCAAGCGATTGATGCACCGCCTTCAATCAAGGGTCTTTATGATTCTTCAGGTAGCGATACCTTATTGGTCGTAGCGCTCGATGGTGAATACACCCCAGACGACGTCATAGAATGGGTGAAGAGATTAGACGCAAGTCACATGGTCTTTCTGGACCACATGCGCTCGATGTCTCTGATCGATCCCAGATCAGGAAAGCCTGAGTGGTCAGCCGAGTTGTCCAAAGAGGATCGACCAAATTTCCAAGTTGAGATGAAGCCGGGAACTCCCATTCTGGCGGCTTGTACCTCTCTCTTTGAGCCTGGAGATAAAGGACGGAGATGGACTCGTTATTCGCTCGAGTATCCCGTTCCCGAGGCATATAAACGCGCCCACAAAGCCACTGGGAAATTCACTCCCTTATCGATTGCAATATCTGAATCCTCCGAACCCGGCTGGCTCTCGGCAGGATTGCCATTGGACTTCGCAAATACTCTGCCGATCAGCTTGAACGCTCAATTTGATCCGGATTTGTCTCGTCGAGGAGTTCGGCAGCTTAAGTGGAACGAGTGGCTCTTTAATCGACTTGCGGCTTTGACAGCAGGAGTGGTGATCCATCGATTTGAGCATGACCCAAAGACCGGCTGGCAAGCCATTCCCTTGCGGGAGGAAAATGCTGTCGACGAAGATTGGACGGAATCTCAAATCGAAGAGCTGATCGCAAAGGTGCAAGAACATGTTAAAGGGAAGTTGCGCCTTGCCATTGAGCGGGAATCGGTGGGGCTCTCTGACATTTCTTTCCCTGCGGCGGAGGTGGCTCGACTTTTGTCCGAAGTCGATCAAGCGACACTTCAACCTGAGTTTACTGCCTTACCTCGTGATCAGAAGGACAAAGCCGGCAGGTGGCGTAATGTACTTGAGGAATTGGGCGAAGGTTATCGCTTCTCTGTGCGCGATGCGCTTCAACTTCTGGATCTTGACGAAACAGAGTTTGGGGCGAGGACCGAGAAATGGTTTCTGGACCTTGCAGACGAAGCGCTTCGCGCTGAGCAGGAATTCACACTTTCCAGCAAAAGATCGGTGCTCGGCGCCGATGGTAAGCGCTACCGGCCAACCGGTGAAATCCTCTTAGTCCGCGAGCTTGTAGAGGGAAGCCTTGCACAACGCCTTGGCTTGGAAGTTCAATTAGCGTCCTGCTACTTTTCTACAAGAACGACTGATCGGGTGAGCGCTTGGCTCGATAGGTATTGCGTTACCGATATATCAGAAGGCGGCACGCGCGTCCTCCAAGCCCTATCGCGGCGGAGTGAGCAAGACCCACTTTTTCTTGACGATAAAGCACTCATCGACTTGCGCAGCGCTCTCCATGAGACCGATGAAATTCACCGTATCTCGCTTTCTGCAGCGATCGGCAAAAGGATCGTCGTTGATGGCTACGAGTTTAGGAAGGGCAAGAAGCTAAACCGAAGAATTGCTCCATCCTCGGCCTATCTACCCACTCCAATAGCGAAAGATACCCTCGGTTGGGCCGCAGCGGCAAAATCGACTGAAGGATTGCTCTGGATCGATGCCCGATACGCATCGATAATGCGAAAGGGATCTGGGGGTAATTTGAGTTCCAAGAAGTTCTTCTCCCTTCTCGGAGCAAAGAGTGGGCCGAGGCTTGAGAAAGCTTCAGAGGAACGACGAACTCCCATCGGACCGGTGAGACCGGCCGCACAGGCGGATGCGATTCAAGCGATAAGTCGGCCCAGGCGGCCAACACACCTGACGGATGATTACGTTTCTCCAGACTTAGATCGTGTCATCGCGAGCATTTCGAAGCAAAAGGTCGATGCGAAGCGCAGGGGGCGAGCTCAGGCACTAATCGTCACATTAGAAAGGGAGTGGGATGATTATCTCTCTGATAAATCGGAGGTTTCTGCAGAGTACTCTCATTATATTTGGCGATCCGCTGGGAGCATACCTGCGACTTGGCTCGCCCGCGCTGCATCCGAGAAATGGCTAAGTACAAAGTCAAAACGAAAGGTCGCTCCTCGTGAGACGGCTATCGAAACGGTAACTACTCGGCTAACTCGGGGGAACAGCCCTTCAAAATTCGTTCACGAGCTAAGAGAAGTTGATTCTTCCAGCCCGCTGGTGGCAGCGTTGGAGATACAGGGAACTCCTCCAGCATCCGAATTGCTTGCTGAATTGGCTGCGCTCAAGGACAAATATGGTGATGACGTTCGGCCCAAAGACGTCACTCCTCTTTATGCTGCGCTTGCGGCACTAATTCCTCGCGAGCGGCCCCATTCGATTGGTGATCTCCCCACCAGTGAACTGCAAACATCATTCGAAAACAAGGCCCTGCTCCTCACTGGGAAGGGCTGGCTTCCTCCCAGTCAGGTATTTCGCGGCAAACCGATATTTGGCGAGCGACGGGCGTTTGTGTCTGATGTGCAGGCCCTGAGGCCTCTATGGCAACTTTTGCAAATTTCCGAACCAACGATTGGCGCTTGCATTGAGGTGATGGGCGAATTAGCAGATCAGAAAACTGTGCCGACCGCCGATAGTAAGGGAATGATTGTCGATGTCTTGCGAAGACTAGCGGAGACCCAAGCTGGAGCAAAAGGCCAGGAGCTTAAGAAACTGTCTGCCTTACCGCTTTGGACGTCGAAAGGGTGGTGCCTCGACCGCCCAGTGTACGCAGTTTCGAGCGATAATTTGGAAAGCTCTCTAGGCGAAAAGCTGCCGATCTGGGCTCCTTTCTGCTCGTTGCAGAGTTTGGACAAACTCCCAGACATTTTGGGTGTTGTAAAAATCGTTGAGAGCGATTTTTCGCTAACTGCTGATACTGATGTGAGTGATGCGGATGATTTTACCGAGCGTTGCTTTCGCAGCGTCGTATCGCGAATGAAATCAACCTTGGCCCAAGAAAGCCAGTCCCTTTGGGATTCCATCGATTGGGAGAGGCTTCAGGAATGCAAGCTGTATTCTTCAAAGGAGTTGCTCACCTATATCACTATTTCTGGCCGAAAGATTGCTGTCCTTCGTGACGTTCATGTCGAGCAGAAGCTTCACGTATATTTTGAAGAGGCGGCCAATTTAGGATCGCCCGAGGCAGGTCGCTACATCCTAAATCGCTTCGCAACTCGGGAACTCCCAGCGATGATCGACTTCGCCTGGGCGTATGCATGGCAGCAAGCTGAAGCCGGAGACGACCTTTTTGACAAGTTGGAATTGGCTGCGGATGTCGATGGTGGAATCGATCCCCTCCAGCAATTGGAGAAACGGGGCAAAAAAGCAAAGGGTGCGAGGCTCTTCTCGGGTCGTACTGGTACCGATGCAAAAAAGGGAGGAAAGAGAAAGTTGCCTCCGGCACCAAAGCCTCGGCAGCTAAAGAATTTTGAAGGTGCTTCGATTGCCGATGTAGCTCTCTTCGAAAATCAAAGGCCATCGAAAACCGCGAAATCGAAAAAGCGACGCCTTATTGCAAATCCAAAATCGAAAAGCCCTCCCCAGAACTCGCAAGGCGGAACGTTGGGAGTGAAAGAATGGACTGAGAAGGAGCGCGAGCGCAGAGGTTTCGAATTGCTAGCAGCGGCGCTCAAGGAAATCGACGATTTGGATTTAGAAGATTACAGTGCGTTGCACCAGATCGGAGCTGATTCCATCGATAACCTCTCCCGCTACTTCGAATTAAAAACCTTCTCGGGTGACGCGACCGACGAAGTCCGCTTCGAGCACAGTGAGTTTCAAAGAGCCATCGAGGCCGAGAAGGACTATTTTCTTGCGGTGGTTTCTGGCTTGGAAGAGGGCAAAGACACCGAGATCAGGATTTTCGCCGATCCGCTTCGTACGTTGCAATTAAAACGCGTGCCTCAAATCAGATTGGGTGGCATTCGTTCGGGCGGCAAATCCGTGTTGCGCTTGAAAATCGATACGCCGAGCGGTGCAAAACCAAAGTGATGACCCACTAAAGGTCCATCGGGATCAGAATACCGCTTAGAATTTCGAACAACGCAAATCGGCTTCGCGGTGGGTCCGAGAGGGGAGGCGTGCGAACTCATTATCAGACGAAAGTATTCTCAGTCGCTGATTCCGCTGAAATAAGCTTTCCTCACTTTGGGTGACCAGTGGGTTTACGGCGCCTTAGTAGGCCCGAAGTCTGTAGAAAATGAGGGATGGCATTGCTTTTTCGACGGGGAGTGGCGCGAATTCGTAATGATGGGGTCACGTGTTCGAGTCACGTAAGCGGCACCACTTTTCGTGAACCGCAGAAAACCGCCATTTCGTGGCCACCCTACTTCTGACTGATGAGAACTTTTCGACAAGCTGTGCGCTCCCATGTCTGCTTCGCGCCCTAAGTGTCGCCGTTCATAGATTGTGGGCTATTGCCCGAAAGCGGTCGCGCGCCAATCGGACTAGAACCAAGCACGCAGCCCAATAACGGCCTTTAGCCCATCAGGGTCTTCTCCATTCGCGCGGGCAATATCGGCGGTCTCAGCGACCTCGGCCTCGTATTCGATGCCTATGTAAGGTGCGAATTCCGGCACGATCTCGTAGCGCAGTCGTAGCCCCGGCTCGACTTTGGTGATGCCTGCGCCGATCTCGCGCTCCGGTATGTTCTGCGCCGCGAACTCGGCTTCAACGCGCGGCTGGAGGATCAGACGCCGGGTGATCTTCTGATCGTATTCGGCCTCGACCCGTGCGGTCAGGTCGCCCCGGCTGGACAGGAACAGCGCGCCATCCACATGGAACATATAGGGCGCGAGCCCTTGGACCCCGACAACGAGATGCGTTCGGCCATCGGGTTCGGGATCGAACCGCACGCCGGCCTGCAAATCGAAGAACGGACCGATAGCGCGGCTGTAGAGTGCCTGTATCTCGGCGTCTTCCAGCGCACCGCCTAATTTTCCCTCGCCCTCGGTCTTGAGGACGAAGCGGTTGATGTCCCCGCCATACCAACCTTGTGCGTCCCACAGGTAGCCGTCTTCGCCACCATCGGTTGGAATGCGTGCTTCCAGCCGTTCGATCAGGATCATGCCGGTGGTCATGCCGCCGTTCTCGCGCGCCAGTTGTTCGCGCGACGGTTCCATCGCTTCACTTCCCCAGATGGCATCGGCTGCGTGGCGAGGCCCGTCGAACGCTCGCGCGGGGACGGCCTTTTCGGGTGCCGCACCGCGCACGGACTTGTCGGTCATCCCTGCGTGTGAACCATGGTCTATGCCCGCCATGCCACCGGCCATGGGCTTGTCTTCCTCTTGGCGATCCTTCGGAGGGCATTGCTCCTGCGGAAGGTGACCCATCGCGCAATGGTCCATTTCCGGTTCCGGTGCGGGTTGCGGCTCGTCTTTCGGCGGACACTGGTCGGGCGGCAGGTGGCCCATGGCGCAGTGATCCATCTCCGGCTGCGCGGCAGGCTTGGCCTCCTGCACCGGGTGATGCTGCGCGGCGAGAGGAGTGGCCGCGAGCATCGATGCGGCAAGCAGCGCGGCGCGGATCATGCGCCGTCTCCTTCGGGGAACGGCCGCACCGTCACCACCTGCATCATGCCTGCGTGCATGTGGTAGAGCAGGTGGCAGTGGAAGGCCCAGTCGCCCGGCTCGTTTGCGGTCAGGTCGAAAGTCGCGGTGCCGCCTGGTTGCACGATCACCGTGTGCTTCAAAGGCTGGTGCATGTGGTCCGCGCCGTTGACCAGCTCGAAGAAATGGCCGTGCAGGTGGATCGGGTGCGCCATCATGGTCTGATTCACCAGCTTGACGCGCACGCGTTCGTCATAACCGAGCCGGATCGGATCGTCGGTGACGGCAGTGAACTTCTTTCCGTCGAAGCTCCACATATACCGTTCCATGTTGCCAGTGAGGTGGATCTCCATCTCGCGCTCGACTTTCCGGTGCGGGTTCATCCGCCTGGCCTTGAGGTCGGTGTAGCGCAGGACGCGGTGCCCCACCTTGTCGAGGCCGAGGCCGGGGAAATCCATCCGGTCCATCGGCATCGGCGCGATCATGTCCACGCCGGGGCCGACCTCGACATCGCCTGGCACGAGCGACTTATCCCGCATCGAGTGGTCCATGCCACCCATGCCTTCCATCCCGTCCATGCCGGAATGGTCCATCATGCCCATATCGGCCATCGTCAGCGTCGGGATTTCGCGCAACGGCGGTGGAGTGGCACGGTGGCCCTTGTGGCTCGTCAGGCTGGCAACACCCATCCCGCTGCGATCCATCGCTTCGGCAACGATCGCGTGGCTGCCATTGGGCGGACTGACGATCACGTCGTAGGTCTCCGCGACGCCGATCTGGAACTCGTCCACCTGCACTTCGTCCACGTCCTGCCCGTCGGCCTGGATCACGGTCATCGGCACGCCGGGGATGCGGACATTGAAGAAGGTCATCGCCGAACCGTTGATGATGCGAAGACGGACACGCTCGCCCGGCTGAAATGCCAGCTGGAAGTCGTCCTGCGGACCGTGACCATTGATGAGGAAGGTGTAGGTGCTGCCCGTCACGTCGGAGATGTCACGCGGGTTCATCCGCATCTTGCCCCACATGCGACGCATCTCGCCCGACATATCGCCCTCGGTCGCAGTCAGCATGTCGCGCTGGAAGTAGTGCTCGCCCACCTTCAGCTTACGCATGATCTCGTGGGGGTGCATCGGGGTGAACTCGGATAACAGCACGACGTAGTCGCGGTCGTAACGCGGCTCTGGCTCGGCGCTCTCGATGATGATCGGTCCGTAATGCCCCGCCTGCTCCTGCAAGCCGGAGTGCGAGTGCCACCAGTAGGTGCCGTTCTGGCGGATCGGGAATTCGTAGGTGAATGTCTCGCCCGGCTTGATGCCGGGGAAGCTGATGCCGGGCACACCGTCGAACTGGAACGGTAGCAGAAGGCCGTGCCAATGTATCGAGGTGTCCTCATTGAGATTATTGGTGACCTGCAACCGCGCGGTCTGCCCCTCGCGCAGTCGCACCAGCGGGCCGGGCACGGTGCCGTTCACCGCCACTGCATGACCCGAGCGCGATCCCGTCGTGAAGTGATGGTTGGCGATCGCCAGCCTGATGTCTTCGCCCGATACTTCGCCGAAGCCATTCTTCGCATGGGTAAGCGATTGTCCTCGCGCCCAAGCCGGCATGGGGAGCGCGCTGGCGGCGGCAAGCGCGGCAGTGCTACGGATCAGATTTCGGCGGGAGAAAGAGACCATGGGACAAGCTTCCGATTGAACTTCTGCGCCAAGCTATATATACCCCCGTAGGGTATTTCAATCGGACTCTGGACCATGGCAGACGCGAAGACCGCGAAAATCAATCGGCTCAACCGGATCGAAGGGCAGGTGCGCGGTGTGGCGCAGATGATCGAGAACGATCGCTACTGCATCGACATCCTCCATCAAATCCAGGCGATCCGATCCGCGCTCGGCAAGGTCGAGACACAGGTTCTCAAGGATCACGCAGCCTGTTGCGTCGCCGAAGCAATCGCCAGCGGTGACGAGGCCGAACAGCGCGAGAAGTTCGAGGAGCTGGTGACGCTGTTCGAGAAGGCGAAGCGATAGAAGCCGCATCGCCGGTCCCGACGCCAACCCAAGATCAACACCCTTATTCCATTGAGGAGACTGCGATGATTTCCCTGCTCCGTTCGGCCGTTGCTCGCCGCACCTTGGCCGGCTCGCTCATTTTAGGCACAGCGCTGACGGCCTGCGCTGCACAAGCGGCCAGCTTCACCATGTATCGCGACGCGAATTGCGGTTGCTGCCTCGCATGGGCGGACCATATCGAAGGCAGCGACGGGCACGATGTGAATGCGGTCGATCATCCCGACATGGCGTCGGTGAAGGCCGAGAACGGTGTGCCCGGCGATCTGCAATCGTGTCACACCGCGATCGTCGAAGGCTATGTGATCGAAGGCCATGTGCCCGTCGCCGATGTCGAGCGGATGCTTGCCGAACGTCCGGCAGGGGTGAAGGGTCTCGCGGTCGCCGGGATGCCGATGGGTTCGCCGGGAATGGAGCACGGCAACCACCGTCAGGCGTTCCAGGTCATCGCCTTCGGGCCCGAAGGCCGCAACGTCTGGACCAGCTACCCCGCGAGCCACTGATGAGCGCGGAGAAAGCCACCGTTTACCGGATGGTTATGCCCAAACATCTCTGCCCTTATGGCCTGAAGACCGTGGACCTGCTGAAGCGCGAAGGCTTCGAGGTCGAGGATCGTCACCTGACTACGCGCGAGGAGACCGACGCCTTCAAAAAGAAACACGGCGTCGAAACCACGCCGCAGACCTTCATCGATGGCAAGCGGATCGGTGGCTACGACGACCTTCGCGAGCACTTCGGGAAGTCGCGCAGCCAGCCGAAAGAGGGCGAAACGAGCTACCAGCCGGTCATCGCGATCTTCGGTGTGGCCTTCCTGCTCGGCCTGGCGATCAGCTTGTATGTCTTCGATACCATCTTCACGGTGCAGGCGATCGAGTGGTTCGTCAGCCTCTCTATGGCGTTGCTGGCGATCCAGAAATTGCAGGACGTGCGCAGTTTCTCGACGATGTTCCTGAACTATGACCTGCTGGCCCGGCGCTGGATTCCCTATGGGTTCGTCTATCCCTTCGGCGAGGCGCTCGCCGGGGTACTGATGGTCGCGCATGCCCTACCGATCCTCTCGGTGCCGGTATCGCTGTTCATCGGCACGGTTGGCGCGATCAGTGTGTTCAAGGCGGTCTATATCGACAAGCGCGAGCTCAAGTGCGCCTGCGTGGGCGGCAACAGCAACGTGCCGCTGGGCTTCGTATCGCTGACCGAAAACCTGTTCATGATCGGCATGGGCCTGTGGATGGGAGCCAAGGCGCTCGGCTTTACCGCGATGTGATCAGCGCGAGGAGTCGAGCTCCTCGCGCATCTCCGGCGTCACTTCGCGACCGATAGCGGCCTCCGCTTCGGCTTGCAGCTCGGGAGTGAGAGCGGCGGTGCGTGGTGGTAGGGGCGTCCCGTCGCCCATCTCCCCGTTGTCCTCGATGTCTTCGAGCAACAGCTCCATCTGCGCGATTTCCTTCACCTGCGCCTCGATGATGGCATCGGCCAGTTCACGCACGCGCGGGTCAGAGATCTGCGCGCGTCGGCTGGTCAGCACCGCGATCGAATGATGGGGTATCATTGCCTTCATGTAGGCTTGGTCGTCCACCGTTGCCTGGCTGCGAGCCAGGAACAGGAACACCGCGAAGCCGATCACCGCGCCAATCATGACCAGCACCTTGGTCATGAAGGTGCGAAACATTCCCCACATGAAGCCGAGCATGATCACGATCATGGCCATGCCCATCATCAGCGCCATCCACATGCGGGTCTGGCTGAGCCAGATGTGCCCAGTTTCGTAGACATTCGAATATTTGAGGACGAACATCGTGACGATCGACGTCGCGATCATCGCCGCGAAGGTCGGCCATTTGCTCTGGTCAGCCTGTTCGATTGAGGTCGAGTTTACGTTTGCCATTTGCGCCTCCTCTCTCGGATCTACACCCCCTGGGGGTATGTGGTTCCGAGAAAGGTTGCTGCGCTACGCCCGGGTCGTGTGCGGAATGCCCGGTCTCAAAGGATTACCGCGCGTGAAACCGGAATGGCCGCTGACAGCCCCTCATCTGCTGGCCTGCAATGCGCCCTCTTTTCGGACCTTCGAGCCTCCGGAACGAATTCCTCAAAGCCGACCGTCTGGTTCTCTATACTCACCGCTTTCGCGAATGACCGGGGTTGGGTGGAAAGCTGCCACCGATGGAACCACTCGAAATTCTGGCGACAGCAGGGTCATCACTTCATCGAAGTCTTCTTGCGCATTGACCTGTGCACCGCCCGCGAAGTTCAGAACGATATCGCGTTCGTTTTTCCCGACGAACAGGATTGCCGAATCCCGGCAAGCAGCAGCCGTGGCGTCGGTTCGGCGGATCACAACTAATTTCTTGGGCAGAGACCTGGCAGAATTCGCTCATGCTAGACTGCCAGAGTTGCAGACCTAGCTCGGCATCTCGCTTTTGCGCCTTGGCTAGCTCCGCCTTTACTTGGTCTGTCGCTACCTTTCGCGCCAGCCTCGCGCTTCGGTAGTCTGGTACGACGCTGGCCGCGTTATCGGCCTAACCGATTCCGCGTCGGCTGAACGGATGAGGGTTTGATATCGGTTTTGGGCTTAGCTCTCGGCATCGTTAGCATGAACTGTGTCTCGGTTTCGTCTGAGCGCACTTGCATGCTCCCGCCATGCGCTCTGGCAATCTCGTTCACTATAAATAGACCAAGTCCTAGGCCATTCTCGCTTTTCGATACCTGTCCGCGTTGGAATGGCTCGAACAATTTCTGTCGAGCCGGTTCAGGTATGGATTCGCCCTGGTTGGAAACGGACAAGCGGAACAGGTTACCGTCGGTTCTTGCTTGCAGCACGATTGGTTCATCGCGATCGCCATATTTGACCGCATTCGAAAGCAGATTTGAAGCCAACTGACCAATGCGATCGGGGTCACACTCAACACCCTCGATTTCTCCCAGATCGCAAACGATTTCAAGTTCGGGGTTGATGGCTTTTATCTCATGAACGATTTGGGTAAGCACTCCAGCAAGTCCGCGCTTGTCTGCGTAATCAAGCTGAATGCCTGCGCCCAATCGACCCATCGCGAAATCGAGCACATCGTCGATAAGGTCATTAGCGCGCGCGAGACTGGCTCTCATCTCCCCGATCACTATCGATTTGCGCTCATCCACCTTTGAATCGCGCTTTAGTATCCGCGTCCCGGCCTCGATCGCTGCAAGTGGATTTCGCAGATCATGGCCGAGAACAGCGATGAATTGATCGCGGAGCTCCAACTGCGAATGTTCATTCTTAAGCCGCTCTTCGGCCCTGATCTTGGCTTCGACCAGCGAGCGCTCGAATTTCATTCGTTCGGTCGCCTTGAATAGCGTGAGCCGGGTGAAGAGGTGCTCCCCGTTCGGTCCCCGCTTTTCTCTGGCATTCCCGATAACCGCAATCTTCTCAGCGTCACCTAGTTTCAGGTCGAACGCGATCTCGTGGGCTTCGCCCTGCAGCCGCAGCATCGGTGCGAGATGTGTTTCGAAAGCGATCTTGCCACCGAACGATAGGATCGTATGCACCCGCTTGCCCGTCAAGTCGTCCGGTGAGCAGTTCAACCAGTCGGCCAAAGTTTGATTCAGCTTCGCAATTCGCGCATCCGGGGTGACGGAGAGATACCCGCACGGAGCCTCGTCATAAAGCTCCGCTAGATTCTCAGTTGGAAGATTTGAGGAAGTCACGGATCGCGTTCGTCACCTCGTCTGGCGCACTGAGATTTGGGCAATGTCCGGTCGCGCGGAGCAGCCTGTATTCGCTGTTCGGCAGATTTGCATGGACATATTGCCCAACAGCTTCGGGAGCGATGATGTCTTGCTGGCATTGAAGAACGAGCGTCCGCGCAGTGACGTCCGGGAGATCCTTCCGGTTATCTCCGTAAAATGTCACCCGAGCGAATTCGCGAGCGATGTTCGGATCGGTTGCGCAAAACGATTTAGTCAGCCGTTCGCCCAATTCCGGTCGGTCATCGTTGCCCATAATCTGTGGCGCCATCGCTGCCGACCACCCGAGGTGGTTCTCATCTAGGAAGCTCAGGAGTTCTTCGATCTGTGTCGCAGAGAAGCCTCCTACATAATCGTCTTCGTCAATGTAGCGCGGCGACGGGCCGACCATCACAATTTCGCCAAAACGGTCCGGTCGCTTGATCGAAGCGAGAGCGCCGATCATCGCGCTGACGGAGTGTCCGATGATCACAGCATTCTGAAGTTCGAGCGCGTCTCCAATTTCGACTAAGTCGGACGCATAACCGTCGAGCGAGGAATATTTGGCGGATGCATAAGCCGATAAGTCCGATGCGCCAGCGCCGACATGGTCGAAGAGCACAACCCGAAAGTCTGCCTCGAACTGATGCGCGACGTCCTTCCACATGTGCTGATCACAACCGAAGCCGTGAGCAAAAACGAGCGCTCGCTCCCCGCTGCCGGACAGCACGACGTTATTGCGAGTGAGAACGAGATCATCTCCCATCCCAGAGACTTGTAAAAGCCGATGGGAAATTTTCAATCCATGAGAATTGGAAACTCACGGGTGACAAGTAACCTGTGATGCAAAGCTATAAGTTCTCGGCGACTTTGCGTCTCTCATGTCAGACTTTGGTACGGCACGAGCAGACTGTCCCGACGGATGCCGACGGCGAGCACATCGTGGCTGACCGAGCTACCAGAGCGTTACTCCCTGCGGAAAAATGTATTCCAAGTGAGTGCTGACCGTGTGAGAGATACTACC
>JACLAD010016061.1_pt1 | contig 40674 bp, 30 predicted proteins | sample 8027901 | NCBI WGS metagenome assembly JACLAD01 (sample SAMN15725071, study PRJNA655200) | protist metagenome | isolation source: fluorescence activated cell sorting (FACS) single amplified genomes of... | place: Spain: Blaines Bay Microbial Observatory, Mediterranean Sea | collected 2016-07-05 | reverse complement strand
ATCTCAAACTGGAATCATTCTTGGAGTTTGTGGCGGACAGAAGTTGATGGGTTCTTTGACTTCTCGCATACAAGAACCTATCTGGAGATCAGTTCTTTCTAGTGCGGGTCTTGACCAAGAAACCTCTGAAGAACTAGTTAAACGATTTAAGTCTGCCTACGTCAGGTGGGAAGAAAACTCATTTCCAGGACTCCTTGGGAATGTGATTGCTGGAAGAGTCGCCAATCGGCTTAATTTTGGAGGCACCAATTGTGTTGTAGATGCCGCATGTGGAAGTTCTCTGGCTGCGATGAAGATGGCCATTTCCGAACTCAGAGAAGGACGCTGTGATGTAATGCTGACTGGTGGAGTTGACACAGACAACTCTCCTTTCATGTATATGTGTTTCAGTAAAACACCCGCCTTCACTAAACGTGATCAGGTCCAGCCTTTTGATAAAAATTCGGAAGGCATAATGATCGGTGAAGGGTTAGGCTTGGTTGTTTTGAAGCGCTTGGAAGACGCTGAGCGCGATGGTGATCGCATCTATGCTAAAATTATTGGTGTTGGTTCCTCAAGTGATGGAAGGTTTAAAAGCATCTATGCTCCCAGGGAAGAGGGTCAGGTTTTAGCTATCCAAAGGGCTCAGTCTGATGCCAATATAGAAAATAATTCAGGAATTGGACTGATAGAAGCACACGGAACAGGGACTAAGGCAGGCGACATTACTGAGTTTTCTGGACTCAGGACTGCTTACGCTTCTGAGCAGAGAAACCAGATTGCCTTGGGAACAGTAAAAGCTCAAATTGGTCATACAAAGGCTGCAGCTGGTGTAGCAGGGTTTATAAAAATTGCTCTTTCACTTCACCACAAAATTCTTCCACCCCTGAATCAACTGGAAACTCCTCATCCAGATCTACGATTAAGCGAAACTCCCTTCTATTTCTGCAAGCAATCAAGACCTTGGATCAGGGGACCAGAGCCAAGGAGGGCAGGTGTCAGCGCTTTCGGTTTTGGTGGAAGTAATTTTCATTTTATTTTGGAAGAGCATAAAACTGAATTGACCTCTTACAGGTTGAATCGAGCTCCACAGTCTGTTCTGCTTTCCGCAGAGAATCCGGTAGAACTCCAAGAACTGTGTAAAACCCTATTAAATCAACTCTCTTCAACACCAGAGATAGGCCAAAAGGATCTTTTAGAAAAGGGTAACCAGGCAACACCACCAGTTAGGGAGCATGCCCGATTAGGATTTGTATCTGACTCCCCAGAAAAATCAATCCAAGCCTTGCAAGAAGCCCTGATTACTTGGGAAAAAGAACCCGAAAAACTTGAATGCAGCCAAAAGTCGGGTCTTTTCTATCGGCAGTCAGGGTTGGATTGTGAGGGAAAAGTTACAGCTTTGTTTTGTGGGCAAGGGTCCCAATATCTGCAAATGGGTCGAGAACTTTTCCTTGAATTCCCTGAAATCCAATTTGACCTTCAAGAAATGGATCAGCTCTTTGTAGAGAATGAGAGAGATCCACTTTCGAAACTCGTCTTTGCCATTTCCAGTTTTGAGGAAAATGAAGAAGATGCTCAGAACCTACATCTCCAAAAAACTGAGAATGCTCAACCTGCGATTGGTGCTCTGAGTGGGGGAATGTTCCGGTTGCTGAAAGCTAGAGGGTTACAAGTGGATTTCACCTCTGGGCACAGCTTTGGTGAATTGAGCGCTCTCTGGGCAGCCGGAGTCATCAACGACAATGACTATCACAGATTGGCTGTAGCACGGGGTAAAGCTATGGCAGCGCCAGATGATCCAGATTTTGACGCTGGAACCATGATGGCGGTGATGGGTAAAGTAGATACAGTAGAAGGCCTTTTGGAGGACTTTCCAGAGTTGAAAGTCGCCAATTTCAATTCCAACAAGCAAGTTGTGGTCGCTGGACCCAAAGATCAGATCGAAAAAGCTTTTGCATTATTAAAATCAAAACGGTTTTCGGTTGTCTCACTCCCCGTTTCTGCAGCGTTTCACACTCCTCTAGTGGGTCACGCCCAAAAACCTTTTTCAGAAGCCATTCAAAGCTGTAAATTCAGTAAAGCCAGGGTTCCAGTATTCTCAAATCAAACGGCAATGGCCTATCCTACGGAACCGGTTAAAATCAAAGAAATGCTGCAAGCGCACATTTTGGAGTCCGTACGATTCAAACAACAAATTGAAAGCTTATACGAAGCAGGAGCTCGTGTTTTTATCGAATTCGGACCCAAGAATGTGCTAACCAAACTCACAGAGAACATCCTCCAAGGCAAAGAGATTTATGCAGTTGCATTAAATCCAAATCCAAAAGAAGAGAGTTCACGCCAGTTTCGGGAAGCCTATGTTCAACTCCAGGTTTTGGGCTTACCGCTCTCAAAATTAGATCCTCATCAACGGGAATATCAGTCCTTTGTAACCAGTCCCTCCAAAGCGAATGTCCGATTACATGGAGGCAACTACGTTAGTGTGGCAACCCGGTCAGAATTTGCAAAGTTCATTGGGCATGATTGCGAAATCCAAAGTTTGAAAAGAACCACTGCACACGAACCCAATGACTCTGAGGAAGAGGCAAAGCCCAACTTAAAAATCACCAAAAAAACAACTCCCCCTCCAACCCCACAAACATTGACGAACAATCCAGTGAATAATAAAGATCAAGACACGTCTAACTACCATCCCATCCAGGACTTCTATCGGCATCAACAAGAGGTACTCAGGACGCACCAACAGTATCTAGCCCAACAGATGGAATATGCTCGAGCTTTTTGGCAAGTACTTCAACAGTTTAGCTGTGATTCTGAAGGTAAGTTGACTGATTTGCCCGCAGGCGTACAACAAAATCTACAGTGGTTCCATCACCACCAACAAGAAACGCTTAAGATTCACGAACAATATTTAAAAGGACAGGGCGAACAAACACAAATCGCCATGCAATGGGGCCTTATTGCTGAAGGTAATGTTAGTCAACTGCCGAGAATGGCTTCATTAAGTAGTGTTTCACCAGAAACTACAGTTGAGTCAGAGGTGATACCGAAATTTGACACCCCAACAGAGTTTATTCCAGCACCAGTACTAAACTTAAGACCATCTCTACCCGTATCAAACACCACAATATCGGCACCTCAGACTGCACCTGAAGTCAAGGTGTCACACTCTGAAACATCCAGCAGATCTGCCTCCCAAACAACCAGTGTTTCAAGCTCCGTTCAGTTTGTACTCCTTGAAATCGTTGCAGAAAAAACTGGCTATCCGACAGAAATGTTGGAATTAGATATGGACTTAGAAGCTGATCTTGGCATTGACTCCATCAAAAGAGTTGAAATCCTTGGCGCACTCCAAGAAAAACTTCCGGATCTGCAAGTCCAAGCTGATGAACTAGCCGAGCTAAGAACTTTGGGACAGATTTTAACTATTCTTCAACCCGAAGAAACCAAGCCGAATCCTTCCCTCTCAAATAACGAAAGCTCATCTGATTCAGAAAACTCAACCTCCAACATTCAAGATATTCTCCTGAATATTGTCGCAGAGAAGACTGGTTATCCAAATGATATGCTCGAATTGAACATGGATCTCGAGGCTGACCTCGGCATTGATTCCATCAAAAGAGTCGAAATCCTTGGCGCACTCCAAGAAAAACTTCCAGATCTGCAAGTCCAAGCCGATGAATTAGCTGAACGTAGAACACTTGGTGAAATTCTTGAGACCTTTTCCGCAGATCCTCCAAAAAAAAACTCCTGAATTCTGAAGACACCCAACTCGAACTTGGTTGGGCAGTCCTCACTCCGATACCTCCTCCACATCAAATCTCCAGACAAGTCGGTTCTGTCCTAGTAGTACACAATGATGCTGACCATCTAAGTGCAATCAAAGAACTATGGGAATCGAAGGGCTTTCAGATTGATTCTCTTTCTATGAAGCAAATTGATTGGCATCAACATGAAGATGCAATGAGTCTGAGAGAAGAACTCAACAACATTCTTGAAGGCAATCAGCTTTTCAAAGGTGTTATCTGGTTACATCCCAGGATGATTGGATCTAAAGAAGAACTGGATTCTGATGGTGATATCTCGATTCAACATGCTTTGATTTTTTCTGGTGCCATAAAAAGTCGGTTAGCCACAGAAAGCCCTATCTTGTATGTAGCTCAAGGATCTGGAAATCTTGGTTCCTCTGAGAATGGATCATTCCAAGTTGCTCAAGGCCTTTCTGCTTTAGCAAAAACCGTTCAGGCTGAATGGGTCGCTACTCATGGGCGTTTTATTGATTTACATAAAGATTTTGAATCAACAAAGTTTGCTGAGTTGGTATGGCAGGAATGGAATGACCCAAATCTGAGCCGTAATCAGGTGGTTTGGGATCAAAATCTCCAGAGATGGGAATATGAAAGAGTTCTTCATATCCCTCAACTATCTCAACAGGAGCTACCTCTTTCATCCAGAGTTTGGCTTGTTAGTGGCGGTGCCAAAGGAGTTACCTCAGATTGCCTACTCGCGCTTGCCAAACTAAGTCCAGACACTTTCATTTTACTGGGAAGGACAGTACTTGAAGATGAGCCAGCCTGGGCTTCTGAAGTCCCTGACAAAGATTTAAAAGAAGCTTTCCTGAATGAATTCAAAATGAAAGGAGAGAAAGCAACCCCCAAGTTAGTTAATAAGATGATCAAGCAGGTTCAAGCAAGCCGAGAGATCAACTTTACCATTCAAAAACTCAAGGAATTGGGTGCGACTCCTGTTTATGTTCAAGCAGACATCTCCAATCATAGTGCATTGGGAGATACGATTAAGCCAATCATCCAACAACATGGAGAGATCACTGGTCTGATTCATGGAGCTGGGGTTCTTGCAGACCGGAAACTCGAGCAAAAGTCGATTCAGGATTTTGAGCTAGTTTACGGCACAAAGATCAACGGATTCCGTAATCTTTGGAAAGTGCTAGATCCTTCAAAACTTAGCCATGTCTTGTTGTTTTCTTCAGGAGCAGGATTTTTCGGAAATCCAGGACAGTCGGATTACGCAATTGCCAATGAAGCGATCAATCAAATAGCTTGGGATCTAATCAGAAAGCATCCGCCCATCAAGGTGGTCAGTTACAATTGGGGTCCTTGGGATAGGGGAATGGTGGATGAGAATTTGAAAAAACTTTTTCAGCAGAGAGGGGTTCAAGTAATACCGAGGGGAGAAGGGGCTAAGATCTTTGCAGAAACAGCTTTAAGCAATGATCAATTTCCTTCACCAATTTTTGTCGTTGGTAACGATATTCGGGGAAAAGATTTACCCATTTCCGAAGAAAATTGGGAAGAGTCGATTTTCCTCAAACTCGAAGACAACACTCTTTTCACAAATCACTCAATAGGAGGCGTTCCTGTTCTGCCAGCGACCTACGCACTGGCTTTGCTTCTCAGAGCGTCAGAGGATCACTATCAAGGCTACAAAGTCCAAAAATTTCAAAACTTTAAAGTTTTTCAGGGACTCCGATTTGATGAACAGATCTCACATTCTTTTACCATCAAGGGCAGTTTTGCAAGCGAATCTGATGGAACGATTCAAATCAGTGTTGCTTTACAAAGCTTAGAGAAGAAGAAATCACTCACTAAACAACACTATCAAGTAGAGGTTTTCCTAGCTGCTTCTGCGCCTAAACCAACCCGACAAATTGTTGCTCATCCTTGGGAGCCATCAAAATTTGAAGCGTATGAAAATGGCACTCTTTTTCATGAAAACTACTTCAAAGTCCTCTCAACTTTGTCAAAGAACGAGATTAGTTCTTTTGAGGTGAATCTGCCTCCAGTCCCTATTGAGAAAATCAAGAATTGGGTTGGGAATCAATTTGCTCCACTTTTGCTGGATGCAGGACTGCAAGCGATGCTAGTCAAAGGTCGTGAAATGACGAACTTACCAAGCCTACCGTTGTCCATTGAAAGCGGTTCATTTCTCGCTCCTCTCCGAAGTTCTAAATACAAAATCAAGATTGAGGATGAAAAACTGTCAGGAACCTCTCAACTGCTTGCCAATTTGGTCTTCTTGGATGAATCGAACAATTGTGTGCTTCGTCTTGAAGGAGTTGCGGTAACCTTCAGTGAAAAATTAAAACCTATTTTTCAGAACAAATCGAAGGGATGAGACGACTTGTTATTGCAAGTGCCTGCTTCTTAATCGTGACGGGTCTGATTTTGACTTGGCAGGATAACCTTCCTATTGATGAAGAAGATCTCTTTATCTCACTATTGCATATCTGGGTGGGTTTCTTCTTCATTGTGATTTTCCCCATGTATGCCATTGATCATCTCAATACACATCGAAGCAGACTTACAAAGTTTTCGTGGACATTGCTATCTGGATCCTTACAACTGATCTCTGGAATCGGTCTAGTAATTAGTGGCCTGGTTCTCCTTCTTTGGGGCAACGAACTGAAACTTCCTGTAACTGTTCATTACCTGCTCACCTTTACCTTAATTGCTGGGCTAATCGCTCATTGGCGAATCCCAAAAAACAAATAAATTTGCCAACAATTCCTCTGGCTTAAATTCAAATCATCTCATGACCTCTCCAATTGCTATTACTGGATTTGCGTGCCTATTTCCTGATGGAGATTCACTGGAGTCTTTTGCTAATTTTCTCAATGAAAAACGACCATCGTGGAGGGCAGCAACTGACAAAGATTTCTCTCTACCAACTCAGCAGTTTTTTGCATCCACGAGAGGGACACCCCACAGAATCTATTGTCTACAAGGTGGGTACATTGATGATCGAAAGGTCGTCAAACCAGTAGACTGGACAGAGGAGGATTGGAGAAATCTTGATCCGTCTTATCGATGGCCCTTGCAAGTTGCTAGACAGGCTCTTTTTCAAGGAGGCATTGAAGTAGAAAAAGCCAAACACCCTCGCGGAGGCCTCATCCTCGGAAATCTCTCGTTTCCCTTGAGATCATCCAATCAAGCTGTGATGGATTTCTATCGTGAGTTTTGGGAAAGAGAACTGCGCGAAGCTTGTGGAACTGAAAATTTTGAATTGCCTGAAATTTCCAAATCAAGCTCAAGAGAAGCGAATCAACATCTTTCAACAGCCAGTGGTCCTGCTCAGTTTCTGAAAAGAGAACTTGGCCTCAAGGAATGCACGTTTTCAATTGATGCAGCTTGTGCTTCTTCTTTATATGCCATTCGGCTAGGTTGCATGGCTCTTCGGAGTGGGGAAGTAGACTGGGTTCTTGCTGGAGCGGTAAGCGCCGCGGATCCTTTTTTCATACACTCAGGGTTCTCACTGCTACAAGCATATCCAGAAAACAATGAGACAAGCGCTCCACTCGATAAAAACTCCCAGGGCCTTTATGCGAGTGAAGGGGTGGGGATGGTCTTACTTCGCAGATTTGAAGATGCAAAGAATCAGACGCCACCCATCTTAGGTGTGATTCGAGGGAGCGGATGGTCCAATGATGGTAAAGGTAAATTTGTGCTAAGCCCTAACCCCGTTGGCCAAAAAAGAGCCTATGAGCGAGCCTATGAGGAGGCCGTGCTAAATCCAGGTGAAGTCAACTATCTTGAATGCCATGCCACAGGCACCCCTTTGGGGGATCGCATTGAAGCACAGTCAATCTCAGATTTCTTCGGTGAAAATTTTCCTCTGTTGGGCTCCGTTAAATCCAATGTTGGGCACATGCTCACTGCAGCTGGAATGAGCAGCGTTGGTAAAATCCTGGGTGCTTTTGAGACCCAATCAATTCCTGCCTCGATCCGCATTCAAAACCCACAACTACCTGAAGGAAAAATCGTAAGATCAACCTCTCCCTGGCTCAAATCAAAAAGTCCTCGCATTGGAGCAATCAATTCCTTTGGTTTTGGGGGAACAAATGCTCACCTGATTCTACAGGATCAGATTCAGGAACCTTCAGAAGAATCGATTCAAAATCAAGAACCACCTCTGTATATAACTGGATTTGAAGCGTGTTTTGGGGGTTGTTCGGATCGCCTTCAAATGGCTGAGGCATTACAGCACCGAGAAACCCAGATTAGATCCTTGCCTCCCAGAAGGTGGCAAGGAATGGAAACTTCTAAAGTTCATAAAGCTGCATTCTTGGAATCATTTGATATTGATTTAAGAGAACTCAAACTGCCTCCCCATGAAAAAGAACAACTCATTCCTCAGCAGCTTTTGGCGATTCAATTGGCTGAAAAAGCGATTCAGGACGCAGGATTGGAATATGGCAGTAAAGTGGCGGTTTTGATCGCCATGGAAACTGATGCTGAACTTCACCAGTTCCGAGGAAGGCTTCAGTTGGAAGCTCAATTACGTCAGGCCTTAGGCGAATTAATTCATGATGAAAACTCACAACATCAATTAGCCCAATTAATTGAAATCATACGTCAGTCGTGGCCTCAACCTGAAACCGTAAACAGCTTTACCAGTACCATTGGCAACCTGATGGCTTCCAGAATAGCCGCACTTCATGATTTTCATGGGCCTGCTTTTACTGTTTCCATGGGTGAAGATTCTATTGAGAAATGCCTTCAAATCGCTAAATGGCTTTTTGTCGAAGAGGATCTCGATGGTCTTGTTTTGGTCGCTGTGGACCTTCAGGCAAATTTGGAAAGGATGCTTTCCACAAAAGAAGATCGGATTTTGGGAGAAGGCGGAGGAGCCATAGTTCTTCAAAACCTGGATTTCAGACATTCTAATAAAATCTATCAGGCCCTCGATGTACTTGAATTAGAAAGTGAGCGAGTTCAGGAATTATTTGGACATTGTGGGGCAGCAAATGGAATGCTGGGATTGATAGGCGGTCTTCTGAGTCAAGCAAACAATCTCCAAAGAAATCCCTTATCAGGGATAAAATCCAATTCAGATCAACAACTTATACGAAAGGTTATTCTGGGTTCCGAGAGAATTCCTGACAAGTTCAAGCACTTGCTTCAGCAAGAACCTGCATTGAAAAATTGGTTGCGTCAGGTCGGACACAAACCAACCACCCCTGAAATCTCAGCAAAGCCAACCTTACCTACTGGCTTTCATTTATACACCCCGCGAAGTCACCATCAGGCACACCGAACTTTCCTCAGCTTGAGAGAAACCGCGTTTAGAGGAATGGTTCAAAATCTTTTACAATCAAACCGTCCAGTTGAATTAACCCAAATCTCGCCAATTCAAGAAGACATTCCTTCACCAGAATTTCTAAGCATTGGCAAGGAAGCTAAGCGAAGTTCTGCTCCTAAAACCTTGGGGACAATCACAGGGAATATTTTCAAAACTGACCACACTGGAAAAAAAGTAGTTTTTGATCATCAAGACTTACTTGAGTTTGCTGGAGGACGAATTGCTGAAGTTTTTGGCCAGGACTACGCTATCATTGACAGCTATGAACGCTGTGTTCGGTTGCCTTTAGATCCCTATCTGCTCGTTACAAGAGTCACAGAACTGGAAGCGGAGCCCCACCAATTCAAACCCTGCCGCATCACAACTGAATATGACATCCCGAAACAGGCTTGGTTTGCTACCGATGAGCGCATCCCTTGGGCCGTAGCGATTGAGTCTGGCCAGTGTGATCTCATGTTGATCAGCTATCTAGGCATTGATTTTCAAAATAGAGGAAACCGAGTCTATCGCTTGCTCGATTGCACAATGACATTCAAGGCGGCCCTTCCTAGAGGTGGTCAAACACTAAGGTATGAAATTCACATCGACTCCTTCGCCAGACATGGCGAAAGCCTTCTGTTTTTCTTCCATTACGAGTGCTTCGTTGAGGACCAGATGGTACTCAGAATGGATGGTGGTTGTGCAGGATTCTTTACTAAAGAGGAACTTGATCAGGGCAAGGGAGTGATTCACAGCGAGAAAGAAATCCAAGTTCGTCAACAGATTCAGCCGACTAATTTCACTCCACTACTGAAATGTAATCAGACAGCTTTTGAGCGAGAGGACTTATTGCACTTGGTTCAAGGTAATCCGGCAAAATGCTTTGGTGAAAATTATGATCAGGACCAAAAAAATTCTTCACTAAGGATGGCACCCGAACAACTACTGATGAATGATCGCATTTTAAATATGGATCCCAAAGGGGGCGCTTGGGGATTGGGGATTGTGGAATCTGAGAAGCAACTTCGTCCGGACGACTGGTACTTCACTTGCCACTTTTACAAGGATCCTGTGATGGCTGGCTCGCTGATCGCAGAAGGCTGCGTTCAATTGCTGCAATTCTACATGCTTTACCTAGGACTGCAGACTCTTACTGAAGACGCAAGCTTTGAACCGATCCTCAACCTTCCCCAAATTGTTCGATGTCGGGGCCAAGTTATTCCCTCAGATTCTTTGATGACCTATCGACTTGAAGTCAAAGAAATTGGCTTGCATCCAGAACCCTACATGATCGCCAACATTGATGTACTTGTTGAAGATCGCATTGTTGTGGACTTTAGAGATGTTGGGGTGCGTTTAGTTGAGAAGAAATCAGACGAGATTAATTTTTCAATCGGCACAGCTTCAGACACTAAGGCCAAACCTGCTTTCGATGAGGTAGCCATTCAGAATTTTGCTGATGGCTCAGTCGCCAAGTGTTTTGGAGAGCATTACGCCCCCTTTGATGCGAGACCCTTTGTTCAGCGAAATCCCTGCTTAGACCTCAAGCTACTTACCAGAGTTTTGGAAGTATCAGGAGAACCAAGGAATTTTTCTAAGCCAGCAAGTTTAATTGCTGAATACGATGTGAACGAAATGGACTGGTATTTCTCAGATAGGACCAGCATCGCGCCCTTACCAGCAAGCGTCCTCTTGGAAATCGCTCTCCAGCCCTGTGGTTTCTTGGGAGCTTGGATGGGAAGCATTTTTGAATTTCCAGATGATGATCTTCACTTCAGATTAGTTGAGGGGCACGCAAAGCTATTGAAACGCCCAGAACTGAGAGACCGAAAGATTCTGACAAATGTTCAACTTGACCGAATGACCCGCTTTGATGGGCAGGTCATCGAACATTTCACATACCAATTGAGTACTGATCTCTCCCCAGATCATCACTTTCTGGAGGGAGTTGCCCTGTTTGGCTATTTTCCAGAGTGGGCGCTCGAACGACAGCGTCAAAGATATCCAGACCCAGATTGGCAAGCTTCACCCGAACTACCCTGGTTGGATTGCCCTCAACTAGGCCATCTATATTTACTTCATCAAGTCCAACTTGATCCTAAGGGGGGTGAACGAGGACTAGGAAGAGTGGTTGGGTGCAGATTTGTTGACAACCAAGATTGGTATTATCCGTGCCACTTTCACGACGATCCAGTCATGCCAGGATCTCTAGGGATTGAGGCTGCACTGCAAGCCTTGAGAGCATTGGCCGAAGGGACACCTCATCGATCCATCTCTCAAAAAGTAGAATGGCCTTTAGATTCAGAATGGAAGTGGGAATTCAGAGGAGAAGTGCGGCCTGGAACGAATGAGCTCACCGTATTGGTCGAAGTACTTGAGAGGAAGAAGGTAGGTCAGCAGATAGAGTGGATTGGTGAGGCTATTGTAGCACGTGAAGGCAAACGAATTTACCGCTTACCAAGAATTTCTCTGCTTGTTTGAATCCTTAGCTTCCAGTTTCAATTGGAAGATCATGTCTTCCACCCCATTCAGTCCAGGAACCATCATAGATTTTGACATTATCATGGCCTGTCAGATGTAAACCCAAAGCCAAGATACAAGCGGTGACTCCTGAACCACAGGAACAGACAATCTCATTGTTTTGAAGAATTTCAGATCTTTGAAAAAGCTCTTTTAAATTATCCTCTGAAATCATCATCCGGTAAGGGCCCTCCAGCAAATCCATAAATGGCAGATTTCTCGAATGAGGGATGTGTCCACTTCTTAGTCCTGGTCTGGGTTCTTGAACCTCACCTGCAAATCTCTCTGCCGGACGGGCATCAAGAATCACAGCCTCCTCATTCTGAGAAGTCTGTTGTGTCGCTTCCCAGTCAACGACAAGCCCAGATTCTAAAACAGCATCGAATTTTGCAGGAACAACTTTTGAGGAACCCTTAGCCAATTCTCGCCCCTCTGATTTCCACTTTGGGAGACCCCCATTGAGCAGGGAAACCTTATGATGCCCAAAGGTTCTGAACATCCACCAAATTCGAGCGGCAGAAAACAATCCGGTAGAATCATAGACCACGACCCAACTCTCATTATCAATGCCCAGTTCACCTACCTTACCAGAAAAATATTCTTCGGAAGGAAGGGTATGGGGCAATTCACTATCCTGGTCAGAAAATTCATCCAAATCAAGAAACACTGCCCCGGGAATGTGCTCTTTTTCAAACTCTTGCCGACCGTCTCTGATCGCCTTTGGAAGATGCCAACTACCGTCAATAATTTTCAAATTTAGATTGCCTAAGTGATTAGCCAAGTCCGCGGATTCAATAAGTGAGTCAAGTTGGAGGGTCATCTGATTTTCTCGTTTCAGTTCAAAACACGCTTGGGATGATTTCTTTCTATCATGCCGAGCATTTCATCCAAAATTTCATCATTCATCTGAAGAAGAAGGCGATTCAGTTTGTCTAAACGCTTAGCTGGGATCTGGGATAAAACGATACGACCATTTTTTCGGTCGATTTTTTGTTGCCAAGATTTCTCAGAACTTTTTTGAAGGGAGCCGTGGTTTCTTAATTTTGTTTGTTCTCTAAAGATTCTTAGAGAGAGTTCTAATTCTTCCCGAGAAATACTGTCCAGTTGGTCCAAGAGTTCCTGCTGCTTTTGATGGGCTCTGAGTGGATCCGCGGGATCTTTCAAATAGGCAATCCGACGGAGAGAATAAAGCATCCCACGGACATCCATTTCCAGCAAGCCCGCTGAACCATGAGTTTGGATCATTTCGATGATCTTTGCATCGCTGAGGGCCGTTTTCCGATCCTGGACTTGTATAACCTCCTCAATATAAAGCGCTAAATCCCTTTGGTGCTTCTCCTCCAATTCGCTGAAGTACTCTGTATAAATTTTGTAAATATTGAAGAGCACCTGCCTCTTATCCTGTTGCATCCGATGTTCACGAGCCTCAATACTTCTGACCAATTCAATCGTTTCAAATTCCAATCTCCTTAGAGGATTAAACTGAAGGACTTCTTGACCGTCATTGTCTGAGCTCATTTGATGTTGGCTGCGCCTGGAAGCATTGCGCTGATATTGTGAGCGAGTAGTCATGTAAACTCCGGAAATAGGGCCTGCACCAAAACCTGCAGACGATTCTTCAATCCAGCACTACGAACCGGCTCATGACTATCAATAAATCCCATCACCTCAGCGCGTTTTGGGATCCAAAGTGGCTGGTGGTCGTCATGAAAAATCAACATATTGCGATAATGATCAACAAGATATTCAAGAGCGTAGTGGCAGGACTTCAGACGGGTATCAAAAAGGTTTGGAAGCAGATAAACCTTCTTAAGTTCAGGGTTCAGATATTTGCGAGCTGTTCTAATTCGCTCTAACTGAATGGGTAGGGTCTCCACGGCAAACATCTCAGTTTGCACCGGAATAACGATCACATCACAAATGGACAAACTCCAATTGGTTAGCAGTGACAGCTCTCCCGGCGTATCACAAACCAAGTACTCCGTCTTGAGCTCTCGCAGCAACATCCTGAACAAGTTTTCATGACCAGGTTGATCGCGGAAAGCCGTTTTGGCTTGTTCATAATTTGGGGTTGCAGCTAACAGTTTTAGCGAGGTTTCCGGCAATTCCAACAGCGCATTTTGTGGTGAGATGCGCTCTTGAAGAAGATTGTAAAGATTCTTTGTTTGAAGTTCTTCGAGGATCAGAGGGTAATCTGCATCCGTGAGCCGATTCAAGAACCATTGGGTGGAATTTCCCTGAGGGTCATTGTCCAAAAAAATGACTTCTCTACCAATTTGTGCCAATTGCTCTGCAACCAAAAGGCTCAAGGTCGATTTGCCGACACCACCCTTTTGATTTTGAAAAGCCACCGCTTGCATGCTGCCTTCCTGGCCAGTTTTGGAGAATTAACCGTTGCTGCTCCAATACTCCACAAGCACAGGCTGTGCAAATGATGTGAGGCAAGTTGCTGAGGGGATTTAGTATTATTTCGGGATTGCAAGGGGATCAAGAGAAGGAACAGGCCCAAAGAAATTGGGCCAAAGGCATGATGAAAAAAACTACTCTAGATTGAGACCAGCCTCCTTGGCTTTCTGGATAAGGAAGGGGATACCCACTTTCAAAATATCTTCAGGTTGATCAGAAACTGGACGCCAAAGAGCTAGACCTCCTGCGATGTCATCATCAACATAAATGAAGCTCTCCAAGGTCATCGTCCCCTGAAAATCTACTGCTTTCAGACCCAAAAAGGTGTCTTCCCAGTTTAAGCAGCCTCGTCCTGGCACACCACGATTTGACTCCGAAAGATGAATATACTCCAGTCTGCTTCCACAGTCTTGACAACCCTGAGACATACTCACTTCTTCAATGTTCATATGGTATGTGTCCAGATGAACAAAAGTGTTCTCGGCTCCAATTCTAGCAAGCGCTTGCATCGTTTGCTTGCCAGTATTTAACAGATGGGTTTCATAGCGGTTACAAGGTTCCAACCCCAATCTTAAATCCAAGGATTTTGCAGTACTGGCAGCATGTGAGAGCATCATGCACATGGCATCGTACTCAGCATCAGTTCTGGAGGCACCTGAAGTTTTTCCAATCGAACCGAAAGTCACTCCAGAGAGAATTTTTGAACCCGCTTCAGCTGCAACCTGGAGAGCATGGTCTAAAAAATCTGTACAGGTTTTCAAGTCTTTAGTCGGGTCCAGGTGATGAGGGAGACCTAGAGAACAAGTGACACCCATACCGTGCTTTTCGAAGGCTTGCCTAGTTCCCTTCGAATCAAATTCAGCTGGCCGCAAAAGTGGCAACTCAACAACGCTGATTCCCAATTCCTTAAGCGATGGCAGCACCTTGTCACCTTGTTTCGCTTCCCATCCTGGTGTGAAGCAGAATGCATGTATTCCCAACTTCGCCATTTAGATCCTTTTCTGTTATCCGTGAGCACCCACAATATAGGATACCACCTCATTCATATCAGTAGCTTCCCTTTGAAGATCCGCAATCACACTCCCTCTTCTCAGAACTACAATCCGCTGGCACGCTGCAAAGATGTCATTCAGACGATGGCTGATTAAGATCACAGCTATTCCAGCATCTCTCATTTGCTCAATGAGCTTCAGAACTCCTTCCACCTCACGAATAGCAAGAGCTGCTGTTGGCTCATCCATAATCACCAACTTCGGATCAAAGGTCAGAGCCCTCGCAATTGCTACGGTTTGCTGCTGGCCTCCCGACAATCGCCCAACTGGGACATGGATTGAGGGGATTCGAGCACCCAGCCGATCAATCATCTTGAGGGCTTCCGCATCAATTTTCTCTTTATCTACAAAACCCGGAAGAAAACCCCAGAGACGTTTAGTAGGTTCTCTACCCAGAAATATGTTGTTAGCTATATCTTGTTGGGGAGCAAGAGCGAGGTCTTGATAAATCATCTCAATACCACGAGCCCTTCTTTCACCGGGAGGAAGGGTGGTGACATCCTGATTTTGAAAACCAATCATTCCCTCATCAAGGGAATAGACCCCTGTGATGGACTTCATCAACGTAGACTTTCCTGCGCCATTATCACCAACCAGACCAACAACTTCCGATGGGTTGATCTCTAGGTCAATTCCTCTTAAAACCTCAATGGATCCGAAAGATTTCTTCAGTCCTTTCAAGCTTAGCAGTGCCATTAGGACCTCTTTCTATCACGGACTTGATCAAGCCATACTGCAGCAATCAGTACCATGCCGATTGCCATTTGCTGGTAGTAGGCTTGAACAGCGAGCAAATTCAGACCGTTTTGGAGAACACCCATGATCAAGGCACCGATCATAGTTCCCAAAATTGAACCTCTTCCCCCAAATAGATTTGTTCCTCCAATGATTGCTGCGGTGATCGCCAGCAACTCATAGTTGAGGCCGGCTGTTGGATCCCCAGTATTGACACGAGCTGTAAAAATCAATCCAGCGATCCCTGCCATCAAACCGGAAAGCATGTAAAGCAACATCCTTTGTCGATTGATGTCAATTCCTGTGGCCTTGGCGGCAGCTTCATTGTCACCTAGCGCGAGGGTGTGGTGGCCAAATCGGGTGTGTGCAAGAATGTAGTGAGAGATTACTGCAACCAATGCCAGGATAAAAACTGGTGTAGGAACCCCAAGTGGTCTTGCTTGTCCAAGAAAAAGGATTTCATTTGGCAAACCGTAAATCCCTCTCCCTCCTGAAATAATTAAAGCGAGACCCCGTGCAATCCCCAACATCCCAAGAGTCACAATAAAGGCAGGGACCATTCCTCTGGTCACGATGAACCCATTAACGGCTCCAGCCAATGTTCCAGCTAGTAACGACCCAAGGATGGCGAAATACCAGGGCCATTCCAGAGTTACCACCAATGCCGCTCCCACAACGGAAGAAAGCCCCAAAACGGACCCTAGTGAAAGGTCCAACCCTGCAGAACTGATCACAAACGTAGCACCGATCGCAAGCACTCCAAAGGTTGCTGTGGCTAAGATGATATTGAATAGATTGTTAACGGAGAGAAAAACTGGAGAAAGCAGTGCCATTCCTGCAGAAAGCACCACTAGGACGATGAGAGATTCTAGACGGATGTGCAATCGGGAGAGCAAACCAAGTTCCTAAGAAAATTCTGAGGAAACGGGCCTTTCGGCCCGCTCATAGGATAGATTACTTAACGTACTTGAGCATCGGCTCTGTACCTTTGTCTATGATATCCTTTGTCAAAACCATGGTAGGAACATAAATCCAGTCTTGATCAACTTTGGTTCCCTTCTTCATTGCGGCAACTTTTTCAACAGCTTGCTTACCGACCAAGTAGGGTAACTGGGCAACAGAAGCATTCAAACGTCCTGATTTGATTGATTTGACCGCATCAGAATTTCCATCAACTCCAATAACTGTCACCTGGCTCTGCTTGCCAGCAGCATATACAGTCTCGATTGCACCGAGTGCCATCCCATCATTTGCGGCAAAGATCGCTACAAGACCCGGATTGGCAGTCAGAGTGTCATTTGTGATGTTGGCAGCCTTGCCTCGATCCCAATCACCCGGAAGTGATGCGACTACTTTGAAACCTGGAGCTAACTGAGCCAAGCGATCTGAAAAGCCACGAGCTCTTTTTTGACCAGTGATGTTCCCTGAAAGTCCCTCGATGACCAAAACTGGCCCCTTAGCATACTTGCCCAGCTTATTGACTAAATATTCTGCGCCTTGTGCGCCTGCAGCGACGTTGTCAGATCCAATCGAAAAAGAAATATCCACCCCTGCATCTGCAGCGATTTTATGATCAAGATTTCCATCAAGATCGACTACAGGAATGCCCATATCATTTGCTCGCTTCAAGCAAGGCAATAGAATAGTGGAGTTGATCGCTGCTGTAATCATTGCATCGGGTTTGCGTTCCAGCATCGTGTTGCAGACATTCAATTGAGGCTCTGCGGCCTGGTCACTCTCAACAGCCTGAAGGTAATATTCGACCCCTGCTTCTTTTGCCCCCTCTCGGACACCCAATTCCATTGCACCCCAGAACGGATTAGAGAGTGTCTTCATCAGGACACCATAGGTTTCCGCCTGAACTGGCATTGAGAGTAGGCTTCCAAAAGCCATCGCTATTGCAAATCGTTTGATCATCTTCTGCTCCCAAGGCAGGGTTGATAATTATCTCTGAGAAATTTCATGATAGCCGATTTATTCCTCAGATCGGAAGAACCGGTTGGAGAGTTGACTACAATCTTAGGCAACAATCAATACCTGATAATTTAGTCTCACTCCGCTGAGATTCAATTGAGGAAAAACTATTTCGGATCAGCGGAGATTAAAGTACTGAATCCACATAAATCATTAAAAATAAACAAAGGATATAGAATGAAGATCTTATTTGATCCTCGGCCTCGTACTACAAACGAAATCTTCAGTGCGGAAACCCAAAGAAAATTTTTTGCAGAACACGAGATTTTTGAAATTAATCCGATCCGGGCAGATTCTCAGTATGCGGAATGGCTGCCTCAGATGAATGTGGTCATCAGCCAACAAGCGCTCGATTCATCACGTCTTGCTGCAGCAACAAAGCTGAAGGCCATCTTTAATGTTGAAACGAATTTCTTACCGAATGTGGACTATGCATATTGTGCTTCCAGATCGATTCCAGTTTTGACTCCGAGCTCTGTCTTTGCGCTGGCGGTTGCGGAAATTGGACTAGCCATGGCATTATCTTTGGCAAGAAATGTTCACCAGGCACACTCTGATTTTCAAAATGGGTTAGAGAAATACGGTTTGGAGGGAAATCAGGACGCAGAGTTGCTGACAGGAGCAACGGTTGGGATTCTTGGGTATGGGGATTTGGGGCGGGCTGTTAAAGGACTATTGCAGGGATTTCAGAATCAAATCTTGGCTCACGATCCGTGGTTACCTGATGGGCTTTTAGAGAGAAGTGGAGTTGAGCCCGTTGGATTGGAGCGACTTCTCAGAGAGAGTAGATTTGTTTTTGTCACGGCCACGATTACAACTGAAAATTCAAAGCTCTTTAATGCTGAGAGGCTGGAATGGATGCAACCCGGGGCGATGCTCATCCTATTGAGTAGGGCTGCAATCGCTGACTTTGAACACCTGCAAAGATTTGCCAATTCAGGAAGAATTCGAGTGGCAACCGATGTATTTCCCGAAGAACCCGTTCCATTAGAAGACCCAATTCGTCAAACCAAAAACATGCTCCTTTCTGCACACCGCGCTGGTGCTTTGACTTCCGCCCTCCAACAGATCGGCAAGCTTGTCCTTGAAGACATAGAATTGATCAGCCGAAATCTTCCCCCTGTCTCTTGTAAGCGGGCTCAGCTAGAAACGGTCACTCAAATTCGCAGCAAACCAATCGAAAAAACCTAAACCTCATCAGATCGCTAACGAGTTGGGAGAGGGCCTAGATTCTCTGCAAATGTAGCTATTCTTTGCAAACCGAATTCACTTGGCGCTTGAAAAGGAGCCCGATCAAATACGGTTAGCCCCAATCTTGCCGCCAAGAGACGTTTGCCGTAACAGAGGAGATGCGGAATTGTCTGCATATTGAAGACGATCATCGCTAGGATTTCGTTTTGAAGTGCCTCCGCTTGTTTTGCTAGCCCATCCCTCCAAAAATCATAGATTTGAACTTGGCGATCTACCAACTCTGGCGCCGGAATCAACCCTGCACAGCCAGCACGCAATGAATCCACCAGTTCAATTCCACCTCTGCCGTTAAAAACCTGCATTTTGCTTTTCAGCGCCTTTACAAGTTGCTCAACCTCAACAGCCGAACCCTCACCTTTCAAAAGTTTAAAATGAGAATGACGTTGGTTTAATTCAATGATTTTCGGAATGCTCAAGCCAACCCCTAGATACTCAGGAGCATTTTGAATGGCGATCGGCAATTGAATTGAACTCATCACTTCGGAGAAATGATCAAAACATTCCTCTTCACTAAGGGGACGACGAGACGGTGGCTGAAGGATCAACCAACTCGCACCAAGGTAAGAGGCTTTTTTGGCAAATTGCAATTGTGCGGAAGCATCTGGACCTGAAACCGTGACAGCCAAAGGAAGTTTTCCCTGCAAATCTTCAACAGCCCATTTTAGAATTTTCAATTGCTCATCAGAGGTCAATTTATGGACCTCCGTTGCTAGGCCAAGAACCGCTAAGCCTTGAATATTTTGAGTTAAGCAGGCTTGAACCTGACATCTCATCGCAGCCCGATCCAAGTTTCCATCTTCTCCAAAGAAGGAGTAAAGGATGGGCCAAATACCTGAAAATTCCGTATTCATTGAATCAATTTCCTCTGGAATTTTGTTGTAGCCAATGAGCTAAAATTAAGTCTGTTCATCAAGATTAAGCTAAAATTACACAAGCACCATTTTCGCTTAGGTCATCTCATCTAATTAATTCTGTTCATCAGGTCGGTGAAAACTACCGACGTCGCTTACTAGTTGAAATGCTCATTCCAATTAGCCAGCTATGTCTTTCAAAGGAATCATCCGAAATGATTATTTGTGTTTCAACTCCATAAATTCTTGATCTTCAATTGAAGAGGGAAACACAATGGTTGCCATTACCAATTAGTATGAATACACTGTTCGACCTTTGTGGAATTCTTCACCGCAAAGGTTATTGCCAACTATCCTGGGAGAATCTTATGATTTTCAGAAGAACGATCTTCAAAGCGCTTGGTCTAGCTGCAATACTGTCTCAGATCATCGCCTACAATGTAATTGCCGCTGACAATATTAAAGTCGGAATTCTGTTACCTCTGAGCGGTTCAGTAGCTCCAATTGGAGTGAATAACCGTAGAGGCCATGAGTTTGCGGTTGAGGAGATCAACGCAAATGGTGGAATCAAGTCACTGGGGGGAGCCAAGCTTGAAATGATTGATGGAGATACTCAGGGCAAGCCAGAAATCGGCATTACTGAGCTGCAGAAACTTGAGAGAAAAGGTGTGGTCGCGATCATGGGCGCCTATCAATCTGGAGTAACCTTCCCAGTCACTCAGGTTTCAGAGAAACTTAGAGTGCCTTTTATTGATCCTGTAGCTATTGCAGATTCGATTACTAGTCGTGGATTCAAATATCTCTTCAAGGTTTCTCCTCAAGCATCCTGGTATGCCCGTGATCAGATTCGTTTTGTCAAAGAAGCCAGTGAGAAAGTTGGTAAACCCGTCAAGTCGGTGGTTTTGCTGCATGAAGACACTCTCTTCGGAAAATCGACAGGTGATGGTCAGGTTGCAGCTGCAGAACAGTTTGGGATCAAAGTCCTTGATCGAATTGCTTATCCTAAAGATAGTGCAGATATGACTGCGACGATGGCTAAGATCAAGCAGATGAACCCTGATGCAGTCTTGCTGGTATCTTACCTTTCTGATGCCGTGTTGATCACCAAGACAATGAAAGAACTTGGAATCGACGCTCCAATTGTTGGAACATCCGCTGGTCACATTGATCCAGCTTATATTTCTACACTTGGTAAAGATGCTGACTACACCTTTACCGTGGGTGAGTGGGCAACAGACGTCAAAAAGAAAGGTGTTCCCGAAATATCAAAGCGCTTCAAGGAGAAATTTGGTGTTGATATGAATGGGCATGCTGCTGAAACCTACATGTCAACTTATGTGCTTGCTGATGCCCTTGAAAGAGCCGGTTCCACTGATCGCAAAAAGTTGCGAGATGCACTTGCGGAGACAAAACTTTGTGGTGACCAGAATATCCTACCTTATGACTGCGTTCGCTTCGACCAGACAGGTCAATCTCCAGAGGCCCAGTTGATCATCATGCAAATTATCGATGGGCAGCATAAGACTGTCTGGCCTTTCGAATCAGCCTCAGCTGCACTGGAATGGCCCGTACCAGCCTGGAGTACTCGTTAAATTGAAATCAGCCGGGGTTACCTTGCCTGACAATTTCACTGTCTTAAGTTTGATGGGCTAGGCTCTCCTCTCACTTAAGAAGCCTGGCTCAAAAGCTTTTGCCTAAAACAATTTATCAAAAACCCCCTCTAGAATAAGTTGAACTCTAGAGGGGGTTTAAATGAAATCAGACGATTCTTCCAACTGTCAAAAAGAAATGGCAATTCAGCCCCTTTAAGGGGTTCTAAAGTGATTTATGGCCACAGTTTATTTGCAGGCTTTGATTAGCGGAATTCTGATTGGAGGTGTCTTCTCGCTCATCTCGGTGGGGCTGACTCTCACCTTCGGGGTAATGAAAATTAAAAATTTCGCACACGGAGACTTCCTGATCGTTGGGATGTATTTCGCCTTTTTCTGTTACACATTGCTCGGGATAGATCCTTACTTGGCAGCAATTTTGGGTTTGCCCATTTTCTTTGGATTAGGCTGGATCATTCAAAAATTCTTGATTCGCCCTGTCCTCTACGCCCCTGAAACCATCAAAATCTTGGTAACAGTTGGCATCTCACTTTGCCTTCAAAACATTGCTGTCTTTTTCTTCAGTCCAGATTTCCAAACAGTTCAAGTTGCTTATGGCTCCAACACGGTCGAGTTTTTTGGGGCTCGCATAAGTTTGACTAGACTTGCTGCTACTGCTCTTGCCGTTGTTGTTGTGATTGGCCTTTACCAATTTTTGATGAAGACTCGAACAGGCCGAGCTATTCGAGCCTGTGCAGAAGATGGAGATGGGGCTTTGGCGGTAGGAATTGACATTGATCGAATCTACAAAATTGCCCTTGGGATTTCGACAGTCTGTGTCTGTCTGGCAGGGGCCATGATGACTCCTTTCTTCTACATTTCTCCCACTGTCGGGCTTTCTTTCACCCTTACAGCTTTTGTGGTGGTTGTCCTCGGAGGTCTGGGCAATCTGAAAGGGGCTTTATTTGGCGGATTCATCATTGGAGTTGTTGAATCGTTTGGAGAAATCCTGATGCCGGAGGCTGCCTTGAAGCAGGTCGCTACCTTTACTATTTTCACCCTGATTCTGCTGTTTCGGCCCACAGGGCTTTTTGGAACAAAACTGACCTAACGAGACCCAAATGATTCCGCAGATCAAAACCAGCCATTACATTTATGGTCTCACTCTTCTTTTTTTACTAAGTCTGCCGCTTTACGCTGAGAGTGATTTTGTTGTGGCAGTTATGCCGGATGGCCTCTCTGGTTCTGCGTTGCTGCACGTAGGCATCTTGATTTTCATGTTTGCTTACCTCAGCAGCAGTTGGAATATTCTTGGGGGCTTTGCAGGCCAGCTATCGCTAGGTCACGCGGTTTTTTTCGGTATTGGAGCCTACACATCCTCGCTGATTTATGTTCATACCGGAGTATCTCCCTGGATCGGAATGATTGCGGGAGCTGTCATCGCTGCCATTGTAGGATATGGCCTCGGTTTTATAAGCTTCAAATATGGCTTAAAAGGGCCATTCTTCGCTTTGGTGACGATCGCCTTCGCAGAAATTCTTCGACTACTTTTTCTGTACTTCGATTTCACTGGTGGTCCACTGGGACTCTTGATTCCGCTGTCAAGTGAATACACTTTCTGGGAATATCAGTTCCTTGAAAAAGAGCCTTATTACTACATCGCTCTTGGATTAATGGTCTTTGGAATAATCATCTGCGCTATCGTTTCTTCGAGCAAATTTGGGTACTACCTCCGGGCTATTCGAGAATCAGAAGAAGCTGCAGAGGCCCTGGGAATCCACTCGATGCACAACAAGATGCATGCAGTTGCCTTATCGGCAGCAATGACAGCACTTGGGGGAACCTTCTATGCCCAATACACCCAATACATTGTTCCAGATGATGTGATCAAGATCGCACTATCCATTGAAATTATTTTATTCGCTGTCATTGGAGGAAGCGGACTTGTCATGGGGCCAATTATCGGAACTTTCTTACTAGTACCGATTGGTGAAATGTCCAGGATAGTTTTCGAAGGTGGAGGTGCTGGAGCTTCTCTAGTTGCACTGATCAATGAAGAAATCCCCTCGGGAGAAAAATTCATCCGCTACTTGGAATATCTTTCAAGTGGTGGTGGTGGTGGCTTGGCGATCCTGTTATACGGTGTCATCTTGATTTTAGTGTGTCTTGTTCTTCCAAGGGGTGTTTTACCAGCCTTTCACAAAATCGGAATGAAACGAGAAGGCTCAACATGACAAAACCTCTTCTGGAAGCCAAAAACGTCACGAAAAGATTTGGGGGCCTTGTTGCGGTCAACAAAGCGGAAATGAGCATTGAAAAAGGTCGAATCACTGGGTTGATTGGACCCAATGGCGCAGGCAAGACCACATTTTTCAATCTATTGTCAGGATTTATGCAACCGGATGAGGGTGAAATTGTTTTCAATGGTCATAGAATCAATGGAATGAGGCCATCCAATATTTGTAAGCTTGGCATGACCAGAACTTTTCAGATTGTGAAACCATTCCCTGAATTGACTGTTCTTGAAAACGTGATGATTGGTTCTTTCAACAAAACTGGAAGCACCCAGCGAGCTAAAGAAATAGCCCTGGATGTCCTGGAATTGGTTGAATTCTCCGATCAGGCAAAAATGTCGGCAGGTGCTCTACCTGTCGCTGGCCGAAAAAGAGTAGAAGTTGCCAAGGCTCTTGCGACAAAACCTGAGCTCTTGTTGTTGGACGAGGTCCTGGCTGGTTTGACGCCGACCGAAATGCAAAAGATGATTGCGGTACTGGGAAAAGTCAGGGATGCAGGCATCACCATCGTCATCGTCGAACATGTGATGGCTGTGATCATGTCTCTGTGTGATCACATCGTCGTCATCAATAATGGTGAAAACATAGCTTCAGGCAATCCGCAGGAGATCTCAGTTAACCCCGCGGTTATGGAAGCCTACTTAGGCAGTGATTTTAACGCACAATCTGTCATAAGCTGAAAGTATCAATGCTCGAACTGCGACAAGTCACCTCAGGTTATGAAGATATAGAAATCGTCAAGGGTCTCTCACTTAAGCTGGATGAGGGCTCTATCACCACCATCATCGGTTCCAATGGGGTGGGCAAGACAACGACAATTCGCACAATCGCTGGTTTGAACAAAACTTGGACTGGGGAAATTCTTTTTAGGAACAGCCCTATTCAGAAACTGAAGCCATTCGAGCGAGTGGAAATGGGAATCGTCATGGTGCCCGAGGGACGCCGCCTTTTTCCATCTCTGACAGTCGAAGAAAACCTTCTCTTGGGCGCATTTAACCCCACCGCAGCAAAACAAGCTGATCAAAACATGGAGATGGTTTTAGAGCTATTTCCACGAGTCCGTGAGAGGCTTGATCAATACGCAGGCACCTTAAGTGGCGGAGAACAACAGATGGTTGCGATCAGTCGGGGATTGATGAGTCGACCGAAAATCTTGATGCTCGACGAGCCTTCTCTGGGTTTAGCTCCAATCATCGTTCAACAGATTTTCGATTTGATTGCAGAGGTTAAAAAATTAGGCACCACAGTTCTGCTAGTCGAGCAAAACGTCCAGAAATCTCTCTCAATCTCTGACTACGCCTGGGTAATGGAGAACGGAAATGTTACCATCAACGGGACAGGTCCGGAGCTCATGGACAATCCAGAGGTCAAGAAAGCCTACCTCGGTCTGTAAACTTTCCTGATCCGCCAAGTGCAAACATTAGCTGGAAAGATCTAAGATGATTTTTCCAATGTGCGTGCTCTCTTCCATCAGACGATGGGCCTCGTTAGCTTTGCTCAGTGGGAAAGTCTTGTGAACCAGCACCTTTAGTTTGTCCTCCATGAAAAGAGGCCAGACGTTCTTTCGAAGTTCATCAGCAATCGCCCCTTTTTGCTGAACGGTCCTTGGCCTTAGTGTTGAACCGGTAATAGTGAGTCGATTGATCATCATTGGGGCAAGGTTGATTTCATTAACTGATGGCTTCAGGAATGCGATCTGAACCAAGCGCCCTTCTAATGCCAGACAAGAAATATTCTTTTGGATGTAATCACCGCCGACCATGTCTAAAATTAGTTCGACTCCTTTGCCGGAAGTGATTTCTCTGACCTGATCAACAAAATCTTGTTCTCTATAGTTGATGGCATGTTTGGCCCCTAAATCCAAGCAGGCCTGGCATTTCTCTGCGTTGCCTGCTGTGGTGATAACATTTGCTCCATGAAGATGAGCCAACTGAATAGCGGTTGTCCCAATACCGCTGGAACCGCCGTGGATCAAGATTGTTTCTCCCGACTGAAGTCCTCCTCTCTCAAAGACGTTGGCCCAAACGGTAAAATAATTTTCAGGAACTCCTGCAGCTTCAACCATTGATAATCCTTCTGGAATCGGCAAAACCTGAGGAACTGGCGCATTGCAGTATTCTGCATATCCTCCTCCTGAAACTAAGGCGCATACTCTATCCCCAACTTTATACTCAGTGACCCCAGAAGCAACAGCAACCACTTCTCCAGCCACTTCAAGTCCAGGAATTTGTGAGGCACCTGGAGGTGGATTGTAATTTCCTTGTCTTTGCATTACATCCGGTCGATTGATGCCAGCGGCTGCAACTTTTATCAAAACCTCACGATCCCCAATCTCTGGGACCTGCCCGATATCAGACACCAAAACATCTGGATCTCCAGGTTCTCGGATGGAAATATGCTTCATGACTTTTGGAACTTGCATCGGAAACTCTATGATATTTTGGTTTTAATTTTCAGATTTACTGATTGAAGGCGTTGTAATCATGACAAAAGAAATTTATCGAACAGCGATCATTGGCCTAGGAGCGGTTGGCAAAAGAATGTTGACCCATATGATGGATCACCCAAGATTCGAGCCTGTTGTTGGATTTGATGTTCGATCAGATTCTCTCCATAACTTTGAACGTCCTGAAAGATCTTTCAAGCTTACAAAAGATATTTCAACTCTCTTGGAGACGAAGGGAATCGACCTTCTCTATGTTTCTACCCCACCAAAATTCCATGCTCAGGCTGTTCATAGTGGCTTGTCCAACAACTGGAACATTCTGTGTGAAAAACCGCTCGGTATCAGTATCTCGGAAAGTGAGGATCTAGTCCGAACTATTGAAAAGCATGACGTTTTTCAAGGAGTGAATTTTGTTTTCTCAGGGGCTCCCTCAATGCAAGTAGCCAGAGAAAAATTAGCTTCGGGCTCCATCGGAGAATTACTCGGCGCAGAATTCATTATGAAATTTGCGAAATGGCCTCGTGCTTGGCAAACCCATGCAACCTGGCTGGGTAAACAAGAACAAGGGGGGATGCTGAGGGAAGTCGGATCTCACTATGCTTACTTGAGTCGTGAAATCTTTGGCGAGCTCAAGCTAGGGACTCCTCAAATTTTAGAATATCCCGAATCTGGCCATTCAGAAAATATATTCATGGGAAAATGGGAGTCCTCAGTTGGTCCAATAACAGTTAACGCTGCGGTTGGAGGCTTTCGCCAAGATATCGTTCGTTACCGAATTCTGGGATCAGAAGGATGCTTGGTTTTTGACAACTGGTACCAGCTTTATCTTGAAAATCCAGATGGCTGGAAACCGCTGCTTGACACTGAAATGAGTCAACCCATCCGAGCGTACACAGGGCAACTAGATCAAGTCGCACTCCAACTCGATGATGGGCAGAAGAGGTTGGCTAATTTTGCAGATGCTCTGTCCGTCCAAAAATTAATTGAGAGTACTTTTCAAGATTCTTGTTAGACAAAGGGTTAATGGTTTTTCAAAGGTTCTGTTTCAACTTAATTAACCTTTTGACAAGCAGTGAGCTTCAAAACGTAGATTAATTGGATTTTTAAGTGAGTTATTGGAAGGACTTCCCTGCTACGAGGCGCTGGTTTTCAAAAATGGATCCCTGATCAGGGGCTGGGGGGTAGGGCATTCGAACTGGTACTTTTTCCAAGCGAGGAAGGTGAGTTTTTCCACAAATCATCCTACCTTCAAACTCTTCAATGGTGCTAATTCCTCTCAGAGGCCAAGCATCCGCAGCGCTATAGCCGATGAGAAGGATTGGACGGTTCCGTTCTGATTGGTTTGATCTAGACCCGTGCACCATCCGAACGTGGTGCATCGTGATCGCTCCAGCTTTGGCAGTCAATGAAACCGCTTTCTTTGCATCAAAAGTAGCGTTTTGGATATCAATTGCCCCGCAGAAAAATCCCTCTGGATGATGATGATTTTCAATCGGTCCCCTATGAGATTCGGGAATCATCAATAGAGGTCCATTTTCCTCGTCGCAGTCTTCCAGAAGTACTCCCACTTCTAGAATGTCATCATTCGAATGAGGGTAAAAGGCCCAATCCTGATGCCATTCCACCGCTTCCCCGCCTTTAGCTTGCTTGATGTTCAGCTTACTATGCTCCATCCGCAGGTCAGGACCTAACAAAGCCCTGACGCAATCAAGCACGGTATCTGAGCGCATAATTTGATCATAAACTGGATGGACTAGGTGAGGGTCCTTGATACGTCTCACACTAGGAACGTGTTCGGTATGTTTATCGCTCAAATCATAGATGGAATTACTCAAAGTAACTTTGCAGGAAGCTTCTATAAGTTGCTTCAGAACAATGTTAGCTTCTTCGATCAATTCCTTTGGTACAACTGATTCAACAACGACATAGCCATCTTTCCAGAACTGATCTATTTGATCTTTTTCCATTGAACCTTCGAGTGATTTTTTTAGACTCAAACCAAAAAATATTTATTCTAAGAGCAAACAGTCATCTTGATATATTAAACTTAGAATTCTGGAGTTTTATATAAATTTTGACCATTCACTTCAATCGAAACATCTACCAAATAGGAATTCAGGGCTTCAAGATTGATTTCCATCCCTAAACCCGGAGCTTCAGGTGCCTTGATTTGCCTATTTTGATCCAGTGCCAAATGAGATTTGGTAATGTCCAGTGCAAGAGATTTTGGTTGGCCAGGGTACTCACAAATTTCATGAGCTTTTAACCCTGCATAAGGCTGAAGGGAAGCACTCAAGGCAAGGTGAGAGGTGAAGGTGTGGTTTACGTAGGTGACACCCTTGGTCACAGCATGATCAGCTACTAGTTTGGCTGGTCCAATACCCCCTATGCGGCCACAGTCGATTTGAACATAACCAACTTTTCCAAAATCAATTAGATGCTTAGCCATCGAAGGATGATGTGCACCTTCCCCACCGGCGAGTTTAATTTTACCACTTCGCTTCGCAAGTTCCCCATACTCTTGTAGGGCATGAGCGTGAAAAGGTTCTTCAAACCACAGAACATTCACCTCCTCCATTGCCCCGATTCTTTGGGAAGCTTTCTCAACATCTTCCCCAAAGATCTGACCGGTATCAACGAGCAAAAGCCCATCATTACCAAGGCCTTCACGGGCAGCTTGAAATTGTTCTCGATCTTCTGAAGCCGATCCCAATCCAATTGGGCCCCATCCGAATTTTGCTGCTTGAAAGCCCTTTTGACGAGCTTCTTTAGCACGTTGAAAAGTGATAGCCGGATCATCCCCAAAAAGGACTGAAAAATAGGGAGTTTTAGCAAAACTTTCCTGATATCCGAGCAGTTTCCAGACTGGTACATCTTTGGACTTACCGAGAAGATCCCATAGCGCCATCTCGATCCCTGAGAAAGTATGGACAGCCTGGAGCAAATCCATACTTTGATAAGCAACGAGCTGACTTATTCGCCGAATATCCGAGGGATTGTTTATGTTTTGCCCAAGCACGGAATCCTGAACTGGTTGGCAGGATCCATGGGATAATGGGCAAACTAAAGCAGCAATGGAAGGTAATGGAGCTGCTTCACATTCTCCATAACCCACCAAACCACCAGCAGCAATTCTCACCAATAAAGCATCCTGGCTTCCATCTGCTTCAGTCGTTACCTGAGGCATTGACAAGTAAAAGAAATCAACAGATTCAATTCGCATTCAGTCATCCAGCAAATCTAGAGGTTAAGCCGCCATCTGCTACCCAGTTTGCACCTGTAACAAAGGATGGCTCAGTCGAAAGCAGGAAAACAACGCAATTGGCAATTTCTGCAGGCTTTGCCATCCGATTCATCGGGTGAACGTCGAGAACCTTCTGTCGAAGTGCAGGATCATTCCTTTCAAAAAACTCTTTCACCAGAAATGTCTCAGTATAACCAGGTGAGAGGGCATTAACTCTGATCTGATGTGGACCAACCTCCAATGCCATCGAACGAGTTAGGCCGACCAATCCCGACTTTGCAGCCGCATAGGGAAACATACTAGGGTAGGTCATATTGGCATGTACTGATGCGATATTTACGATTGACCCTCTTTTGTTTGCAATCATATCTGGTAAAGCTTCCCGAGCAACAAGCCAGGCCGCTTTCAAATCAAAATCGAAAACATCTTCCCACTGTTGCTCTGTCATGGTCACTGGGTCTGCATAGGAGTTTCGGCCAGCATTGTTGACCAACCCAGTAATTGAACCAAACTTTTTTCGGGAAGCATCACTCCAGCTCTTCAAATCATCAGCAGAGCAGACGTTCCCCCTAACAAACAGTGACTTGCTATCTTGATTTAATTTTGTCAGGAGATTTTCCCCTTCCTCCCCCTCGAGATCTATAAATGATACGTTAGCCCCTTCCAGGAGGCATTTTTCGACAATCGCAGCCCCGATCCCGCGACTACCTCCTGTAATCAGAATGTGTTCATCAGTTAATCGTCCTGACATGCTTCATCCGAGCGATTATTTTGGTTTTTGGTCTGCAAGTGTTCGTGCAGCATCTCGAATCATTCCAACATCAGCGAGACTCACGACCAGATCAAAACCTTGTGAATACAAATCTGCCATGGAGTTTGTTCCATAGGGAGTGACTCCCAAATATTTTCCCGCAGCCTTCGTGGCATCAACGGTTTTTTTCATTAAACGCTGGTGCTCTGGATTCTCAAATTTGGCTGGGGTTCCCAAACTGGCTGAGAGATCAAACGGTCCAATGAAAATCATATCCAGTCCATCGACAGCCACGATTTCATCAATGTTATTTGCCGCCTTCGCACTTTCCACTTGGCAAATGACAAAGGTATTGTCAGAAGCTGTCTCCAAGTACTCATCTGCCTTGAAGCCATACTCGCTCGCTCTTGCGTCCGTGTGAGCAATTCCGCGTATTCCTCTTGGTGGATAGCGGACAGCGGATACTACTGCTTCTGCTTCCTCAGCGTTTTCAACCATTGGAACCATGATCGACTCGACTCCAATATCCAACATTTTTTTGATCATCACATGATCATTCCAGGGAATACGAACGACCAACGTAGTGTCTGAGCCATTTGCAGCCCTGAGCTGATTTGCCACCGTCAACACATCACCCGGCCCGTGCTCATTATCGACAAGCACGAAATCGAGTCCACTCAGACTTAGGATCTCCGTCACTACCGGATCTGGGATTTCATGCCAGGTTCCGATCAGTTCTTCACCAGCTTGAAGTTTTTGTCGTAACAAATTTTTTCGATACATCCTTCTCCGATAAATCACGTTTGTAAAGTCGTCTTGGTCACCAGATCCAATTGCATACTCGCCGTTTTAGAGAAGGTCAATCTTCTCAATTAGATTCTGTAAGTTTTTCTTTCCCTGGGATAATTTTCAAACATGATCAATTTTGGTTTCTGTGAGGATCTCACTGGCTTAAGAAGTAACCTCATATTGATGACAAGGGATGGATTCGATTTCTGATTCAAGATCAGGGGAGGTATCTTGATAATTCTATTAATATTCTGCCTCACTTTCAAAAGTGTCTGAAAAATCCAGAGAGTTTGAAGGTGAGTAGATAAATCTTCTGTGGATGCAAAATTGGCGAATAAAGTATAGCGCTTGCTGATTGTCTGTAGGTTCCTGATAATTCGCAGAAATATTATGTTAATAATCAATTTTTATAAGGGAGTTGAGAATGAAGTTGGAAACTGCATTCACTATGGACACCTCCAGCATCAAGTTTGGAAAAGGTGTCACCAAAGAGATTGGAAGTGACTTCAAGAGTATGGGCGTGAAGCGTTTGATGATCTGTAGTGATGCTCGCGTAGCCAAGCTTGCTACAATGGAGGTCGTTGAAGCTTCGCTGAAGGACGTTGGACTGGAATACGAAATATATTCTGGGGTTTCCGTGGAACCAACCGATATTTCTTTCCGGGAAGCTATTGATTTTGCCAAGAAGGGGAATTTCGATGGCTACCTGGGTGTAGGCGGAGGCTCCAGTATGGACACAGTGAAAGCAGCAAATCTATATGCGACTCACCCACCAAAAGATTTCCTGGACTACGTGAATCCTCCCATTGGTAAAGGGATACCAGTACCAGGGCCAATCAAGCCCATGATATGTATTCCAACAACAGCAGGAACCGGTAGCGAGACAACTGGGGTCACAATCTTTGACTTACTCTCAATGGAAGCCAAGACTGGAATCGCCCATCGATCGCTTCGTCCTCTGATGGGGATCATTGATCCGGATAACACACGGAGCCTTCCAAAGATGGTGACAGCTTGCACCGCTCTCGACCAAGTTAGCCACGCCCTTGAATCATTGACCGCCTTGCCATATCACCAACGACCCGCACCAGATACTCCTGGATTGCGACCCGCTTACCAAGGATCTAACCCGATCAGTCGAATCTGGGCTTCAGAATGCTTAAAATTGATTTCGCAAAATCTACAGCGTGTTTTGGATGATCCTGAAGATGACGAAGCCCGAGGAGCAATTCTGTTGGGAGCAACGTATGCTGGAATTGGTTTCGGAAATGCGGGTGTACACCTGCCTCACGGAATGTCCTATCCAGTCAGTGGTATGGTCAAGGAATATGTTCCTCCGGATTACCCACCCGATCATCCAACCGTACCTCATGGAATGTCTGTGATCCTTAATGCCCCGGCTGTGTTTCGATGGACAGGAAATGCAGACCCAGAAAATCATCTGCGCTGTGCAGAGTTGATGGGAACCGATGTTCGTGGGGCTACACAAGATGATGCTGGAGAGGTTTTGGCCGGTGCTGTGATTGACTTGATGAAGAAGGCAGGCTTACCCAACGGACTGAACGCCGTCGGCTACGGTCCCGAAGATGTGCCAGCCTTGGTGGAAGGAACATTGCCTCAGCACAGGGTAACAAAGCTAGCTCCCATACCTGCTGGCCCCGGAGAGCTGAAAGATCTGTTCTTAGGCAATATGACACATTGGTAGATCGCATAAAGTTTGGGGTGTTCGATCAATGACTGTTCAAACACCCGCTAGATTAGTGCTCTGGCGACACCACATTAAAATCCACAGTACCCTTTGGAAATCCTAAAGCGCTTCCTACCCAGCAAATTTACCGAGAAATCAAAACATCATTTTTTGGGAAGGTGCCATTTCTCTTCACCAATTACTTGAATAGTTAGGATCTATGAATTTTGAGAGAAAGGACTGAATTTACCTTGTAGTATAAATGCTAAATTTAAGACCAGTCTGAAAATTCATAATTTTTTATGTTGGACGTAAAAATTCAATCCGAAAGGTGCTTCCTTGATTAGGGGAGCTTATGACTTGAATATCAGCTCTATGGGCTTGAATTATACCCTTCACAAGACTGAGACCAAGACCCATACCTTTTGTACTTCTGCTTTTGTCTCCCCGGTAGAGCCTCTCAAAGATTCTGAACTGCTCACTCTCAGAGATACCTACTCCAGTGTCCTTGATTTCTATATTTACCACGTTGGGCTGAGAGAGGATGCTCACGGTTATGTGTCCTCCTTCCGGAGTAAATTTAATCGCATTGTCAAGAAGGTTTCCAAGAGCCTGACGCAACCTGACTGGATCTGCTTCTATAATAACCGGGGCTTTTTCGAAATTCTTTCGCAGAGTAATTTGCTTTTCTTCAGCGAGCAATTCATAGGGCTCACAAGCCTCCTGCGTCAATAAATTTATGTCTATCAGTTCCTTACGCAGGCGCATGGTACCAGCTACAGCTTCAGCCTGATTCATCAATGCAGTCAACAGTAATTGAATCTGCTCTGCTTCTTCCGCAACATCCAGTAAAGTCTCCCTGAGTTCTTCTACCGATGCGGTTTCGTTGGCGATCGCCATCTCTATCGAGTTACGCAAACGCATTAGAGGAGTTCTCAGATCATGAGCTACATTATCAAGTGACTCGTTCATGGTCGTAACCAAGTGTTCAATACGTTCCAACATCTCATTGTAGAGCCGTGTAAGTTTAGCCAGTTCACCTGAGGTGTCAGGCTCTGGGACACGAGCGTCTAAGCGCCCCGCAGCTATTGTTTCAGTTGTTTCCACCAGATCTTGGATGGGTCGCAGAGCTTTTCGTGTAAAAAACCAGCCCACCAATATACTGACAATCCCCACAGCCAGAAGAATCCTAAAAACTCTGCGTCTGAATAGTTTTATCTGAAGTTGTGTGAAGGCATGGGACTCTCCGATGGCCAACACCGAGCCATCTGAAAGAAAACGTGCAGTAATCAGAATTTCCTCTTCAAGATCTAGGTTATGATAATCCTCAGGTGGGTTTTTGCTCGACAGCTCAAGATGCCTGGAAGGCATTCGACTCCATTCATCACCAGAGACCAAGTGAGTTTGCAGAAGGAACCTCATTCTTGTGGGATCTTGTTCCCAGTTTGCCGGGATGGTTTCCCATAAAACTCCTTGATCTTCTTGCCAGTGGAGCCAAGTGCCACGCTTTCGATTCTGATCGTGCTCCTGTTGCAGGGTCAACAAAAGCAAAGCTTTAGACTGTAGATGTAGATTCGAATAGCGCTCCAGTTGCCCGAGAATGCTTTGCTGAAGTCTAGACTCAAACTCTCTGTGAAGAAAAAATCCAGAGAACCCAACTACTAACAAGGCTGAGAAAAAGAAAAGTAGAATACCAAAGATAGTCATCCGCGCTTGAAAACTCCGGGGCCTCAAGCGTTCAAAGCTTAAGTACATATCCCACGCCTCGAAGTGTATGGATCAGTTTGGTGTCAAAGTCTCTGTCTACCTTGCTGCGCAAACGTGAAATTAGCACATCAACTACATTTGTCTGAGGATCAAAATCATAATCCCAGACATGCTCTAAAATAAATGTTTTGGACAGTACTCGACCTGGATACCTGAGAAAGTATTCTAGCAAGCTGAATTCGCGTGGCTGTAATTGGAGAAGAAGCTTGGAGCGGATCACTTCCCGGCTTAGCAGATTCATCTCCAAGTCTGCATATTGGAGGGTAGTTGGTTCCACATTTAAGGAGTTACGTCGGATCAGAGCTTGTACGCGGACAAGCAATTCTGTGAAGGAAAAAGGCTTGGTCAAGTAATCGTCCGCTCCCAACTCAATTCCACTCACCCGATCTTTCAATGTGTGCTTGGCACTGAGAATAAGAACAGGAATTGGATTTTTCTGCTCTCGCAGTGTCTGAACTACGGAAAGCCCACTCAAGCCCGGAACCATAACATCTAGTACTGCCACATCATACATTTCCGATTGAGCTAAGCTCAGAGCAATCTCACCCTGCACAGTATGCTCGACAACAAACCCAGCTTCTCTTAGGCCTTTTGAGATGAAATCAGCGACTTTGGGGTCGTCCTCCAGCAAAAGTAGTTTCATTGAAGCCTCTCCCAATAATGAAAATACTGAATGAGTTTAGCTCGGCTAATCCAATCCCGAAGCCTTTTCCTTAACCTTACTATTTTGTAAGGTTAAGGAAAGGTTGGTGAAAGATTTATCTCCTATACTAATCCTCAGTTCATCGCCCCGAGAGGTTCTACTGATAGAACCTATGGGAAATTAAATCACGCTACTTTAGGAGAAGCGCAATGTCAGCATGCAAAACTTTCAAAACAATTAGGCAGTCTTTGCTAATTGCGGTTACATCAGCAACCCTTTTGGTGGGTTGTGGCCAGCCAGATTCAAGGAGCACATCCGATATTGTTTCAGAAACATCCAGCACACTTGATCTCAATGATGCGCAGGCGCGCGAAATGGCCAGGGTTGTTGATAACGCTCGTCCTGAATTGGAGTTACTCAAGGAAATTCGTGTGCAACTGCGAGAAGAGATGCTTGCTCAGATGCAGCAAGACGAAGTAAATGCGGAGGATCTAACTGCTCTGCTTGAAGCCGAATGGGCTTCTGTTCATGCCAAGTTGCCAGCGTTAGCACAAAAATTCACTGAATTTCATAAGATGCTGACTCCTGAACAACGCACTAAGGTAAAAGAGCGAATGTCCAAAGGTTGGGAATCCAATCATTTTGAGCGTCTGGAATCCTCAAATACATCTCGTATCGTCTTCGGGATGTCCATCGCACTAGACCTTGATGATCTCCAAGAGAGAGATATAACCAATCTCATCAACACTTTACGCAGTAAATCAACGGAAATTAAGCAGCAGCGTAAAGAAATGAGAGAGGAGATTTACGAACAGATGCACCAGGACTCAGTGAATGTAAAGGATATTGAAGCCTTGCTTGATGTTAGATGGTCTGAAGTGAAATCCAAGCTACCATTATTGGCTCAAGGTTTCACTAGCCTCCATACGATACTGACCCCAGAACAACGAATGAAGATCAGTGAGAAGCTAGAAAAGAGATGGGAATCTGGAAAACATGGTAATTGATAATGACTGTTCCGGTTCCGGATGAGGCAGCTGGGCAGATTGAAGCAAGTGCAGTTGAAGTTGCCGTTCGAGCCTAAACTGAGCTTGTAGGTGAGCAAAATCCCAAGCTGTTAAGTTAACGGTGGAGATGTTTATTGGAGGTTCAAACCACTGATATTTGACGACTCCATCTGGAAGAGTAAAAAAAGTCGCAACTCAGAGAAGATTTTTTGAGTTGCGACACTTTAAAAAAACCCTAATTAAGAACTTCTTTGCTAAGTTGAAGCAATACCAAGGGATTGACATCCATTTCAATAGGCGAGCACCTTTTTTCTAGGGGGTAGTGATACCGCAGTCTCTTGGCTTAATTGATAACTGGCCCTTAAAGAAAGCTAATCCTGTCTCACTTGAAAAGACATGCCAGCGCTGCTTGTCGAAGCTAAGGAAACACTCCTGTCCCATCGATGCAGTAAAATCTGGTTTCGTTTTGACCAAGACTTCTTTCTTACCAACCGTGGTATCAACCAGCATATCTCCTCCGAGAAGCTCCGTGATCCTCACCTCAGCTTTGATTGACTCAGCTTGCTGTTGATGTGAATCTCGTATGGAGGAATGGTCAGTTAAATTTAGGACTCCAACCTTCAGCTATTAAAAACACTAGTACTTATAGGAATTCTTGACTTTAAGTAGCTCAATTTATGAGCCCGTTTACAAAAACGAATTTAAAATGAATAAATTTGAGAAATAATTCTGGCAGCCATATCGAAATTCAATTTAACCTTGCAGGTATTTATTCACTATCTCTGCTGCTTCAATGTGGGGTTGGTGACCACATTCTAACTGCTCGACGTTTGCACCCCTGAGTTGATCACAATTGTATATTGGCAGAATTTCATCAGCCTTACCCCAGAAGATCTTTGTCGGAACACTCTGGGCTACACTACTGAGGTCCTCACTCTGCTTGCCCCCGCTGTGAAGTGTTCCCGCCAACTTCACCAGCGCTCCTTCCACTCCATCGAGACGCTTGTACTTCAACAGGTCAGCTACCATCTGTCTGGTCACCATCTCCTTATCAGCAAACAACTGGACGGCCAGGGCCTTCAATTCATTACGGCTATTGGCCTTGGCAAAGCCATCGACATAACTCGCATTGATCTCGGTCCCAATCCCCGCTGGAGCCAACAAGGTCAACGCTCCTACCTTCGCCGGACTCTCCCGGGCCACCAGCAAGGCCACTAGCCCTCCCATCGAATGACCCACCAGATCCACTTGCCCCAACTCCAACTGATTGATCATCGCATAGACCATCTTGGGCATAGGCAAGTGGTGAAGAGTGCTCAGCACTGACTGTCGAGTCTCCATGACTTGGAAAGTCTGGAGCCAACACGCGTCTGTTGGGAGCTAAGGCCGCCAGGTTGAACTGCCAGTTGTTCTTGTCTCCCCCAAAGCCATGCAGACAGATCAAAGGATCTTCTCCATCCTCACTGTCAATGTATCGTATGTTCAAACCTTCCCACTCAAATACCTTGCTGATAGTCAAGGGGTCTGGAGCTTCATCAACTGCTGCCGCTGCCGCTGCAGCATTTTCTTGCTCGATAAAGGCACTTATTTCATCATCACTTACAGCACCATCTGTAATCACACCTATCAAAGCCGCAACGGGGAGTACCTCGCCAGAGTGAGCTACAATTTTTTGGAGGATACCGCTTCCTGGGGATTCCAAAACATTCGCTATTTTGTCTGTTTCTATTTCTACAATCTCCTGTCCTTTCTCTATTTCCTCTCCTTCTTCAACTATCCAATCAATTACAGTTCCCTCTTTCATCGAGAGGCCCCACTTAGGCATAGAAACTTTGATCATTTCTCCCATTTACTAATCTCTTTTTCATTTTATGAATTTATCCTGGTCCTTATTTTTTTACACAGTTACTTTTCCTAAGATTAAGATCCAGAAATAATGTTTATCATTTCAAAATCATAAAACCATACCCACCTGAAGCAATTGGCAAAAATTGAGATCTAAAATCATTATTAATACTATTCAAACACGTTTACTCTGCAAAAAATCATTCTTTTTATGAAAAATAATTTTTATTCTAAATCAATTAAGAGGATCGTTTTAGGAAATTAATTTATAATATGGCTCGTGCGTTTTTCATGGCTAGATAGTGATCTCGATAACTTTGATAAAAAGGCTGATAAAGACCATGAGTTTCAGAGTTTGGTTCGATGACCCTATCAATCTGCACCATTTTCCGAGCCGCACTGCCAATATCACTAAATGCTCCTGAACCGACTGCTGCCAAAATCGCTGAGCCCAGTGCTGGAGCGTCTGGAACCTTAGTCAGAGTCAATGGCAAATTGGAAACATCCGCGTGAATTTGTAGCCACAGATTCGACCTTGTAGCCCCTCCCGCCAAGACAACGGTTTCCGCTGCGAAACCGTTATTCCTCATTGTTTCAAGGATCAATTCAGTTCCAAACGCAATCCCCTCTAAGGAAGCTCGAAATAGATGGCCCCGTCCATGTTTTAACGTAAGCCCACTAATGACGCCCCGTGAAAGAGGATCCGTGTGAGGAGTTCGGTTTCCCTGAAAATGTTCCTGAATAATAACTCCTTCTGATCCAGGTTCCAATTGAGCTGCCTCTTCATTCAATTCTTCGTACGATGGGTTGCCTAAAGTTCTACGAATCCAGCTGACTACAGAACCTGTTGAGGTTTGACCACCCTCCACCACATGCAGTCCAGGGATTACTGCATCAGCATAGGTTCCCCAAATTCCCTGACCGTGGAAAGCCTGAGAACTCAACCCTAGGTGGAGATGAGAAGAACCTGTAATAAATGCCAGACTTCCCGGATCCACTAGACCCAGACCAATCATCCCAATAAAAGCATCAGCACCACCTTGCAGGACAGGCAAACCTTCTTGGAGATCCAAATGAGAGGCTGCATTTGGTGTCAAGCCTCCAATTTCTTCGCCCAATCGAAGCACTGTGTCTGGCCATTTTTTCAACAACTCTGGCATCCCTAAATTTTCAACCATGCTACTCGCCCATCCACCCCAGCCAGGCCCATAGTGCCATCGTACTGAGGCATTGTTGATGCTGGCAACTCGCTTGCCTGTCAGGTGAAGATTTAAGTAATCTTGAAACTCACAGACAGTCTCAGCATTCCGGAAAATTTCAGGCTCATTTTGGTGAATCCATAATGACTTTGGAATCATCCATTCAGCACTGACTGGCCCATTTCCATTACTGTTGACTTGTAGCGCGGGATCATCCGTTGCCAAGACTTGCTCTGTCTGCGGAGCAGAACGCATGTCCATCCAAATCAAGGCGGGTCTCAGTGGATTTCCAGCACCATCCAGGACCACAACACTGCAACAAGTCGTATCCAGACAAAGACCTAAGATTTCCTGCTTGCCCACTTTGGCATCGATCACCGCTTGGCGGACAGCTCCCCCGAGAGCATTCCACCAATCTTCTGGATTTTGTTCTGCCCAACCGGGAACTGGAAAGTCAGTCGGATAAGTCACTGATGCGAAGGCAAGTGGATTCCCCAAGAGATCGAAGACTCCGGCACGAAGCGACTCAGTTCCGCCGTCTACCCCAATGACATATTTTTTCTGCATGTGTTCCCCTGATTTGTCAGAATCGAAAAAATTTTAAGCCGGGTCAGCCTGTAAAATTCTCAACAGTAGCGGTGCAGCTTCAATTTGAGGCACATGTCCCACCTTTGAAAGTCGGTGTTGGGCAACCCAACCGGGCAATCCATTGAGGTGTCTGACGGGTAGGATCAAATCTTCTTCCCCCCATATTATGCGAACTGGCTGATTCAATTTGCTTAATAAACTCTGGCCATCCCATTCATGACTTCCCGATGGGAAGATACTCTTTAAAAGATTCCTCGTCTGAACTCTCCGGCTTGAGCTACCAAAATTTTTCTTGGTGGCTTCAATCAAATCCTTACTAACCCAGCGTAGATCATAAAAAAGGCGAGACAGAGCAAGCTCGATTTCTGACTCTGAAAGTTCTTCCGTAAATGGCTCGACAGCAGCCAAATTTATTTCAGTGCCGAATCCAACCGGAGCTAATAGAGTCAGCCGACGAACCATGTTGGTTTGCTGAGAAGCCAAACAAACAGCAATCGCTCCTCCAAGGGAGTGACCAACAAAATCGACTGTTCCTAGTTCAAGTTCTATAATGACCTGCTCAAGTTGTTCCGCTAAAGCCTGCACACCCCCACTCCTTTGACAACCTTCAGACTCACCATGCCCAGGAAGTTCCAAGGCAATAACATCTCGATGACGTGACAAAGGACCATGGATTAGCCTCCACGAATGAAGATCCGATGCAAAGCCATGCAATAGTACAACAGGAGTACCGCTTTGTTTTCCTCGTCTCAGAAAACGAATTCCACCAGGTCCCATTTGTGGCCCCAAAGATTTTTTGGGGGAAGCTACCGCTGGTTCATTTTGAAAAACTTTAACAACATCAAATCTCTCAATTCTACCAGCTGGCCCAGTTCCAATGATTGTCTTTAAATCGATGCCATCACGTTTGGCTAGTCTTCTTGCACCGGGAATTGCACGGTTCAGGTCCAGAACTTTTTCATCATGTGCCAAGGATTGC
>JACLAD010014515.1_pt1 | contig 40735 bp, 29 predicted proteins | sample 8027901 | NCBI WGS metagenome assembly JACLAD01 (sample SAMN15725071, study PRJNA655200) | protist metagenome | isolation source: fluorescence activated cell sorting (FACS) single amplified genomes of... | place: Spain: Blaines Bay Microbial Observatory, Mediterranean Sea | collected 2016-07-05 | reverse complement strand
ATTGGAGTACATGGGTGAAGATCCCCACCTTCAACGCTTTGTTAGTTATCTATCATTTTTTTCATTTTTTATGTTAATTTTAGTTACAGGGAATAACCTTCTGCAGATGTTTATGGGTTGGGAAGGTGTAGGTTTGTGTTCTTATCTGCTTATAAACTTCTGATTTCACCGTCTTCAAGCTAATAAAGCTGCATTAAAGGCGATGATAGTTAACCGCGTCGGTGATTTTGGATTAGCTTTAGGCCTCTTCTTGATTTTTACGACCTTTAAGACATTAGATTATGATATTATACAAATTGTAGCCTCCTCTTATCAAAATAACTCAAGCGTATTTTTTTGTAACTTCAGTTTTGATGTCATGTACCTCATTAGTATATTATTGTTGGTAGGGGCCGTTGGAAAATCTGCCCAGATCGGGCTTCACACTTGACTCCCTGATGCTATGGAAGGTCCTACACCTGTTTCGGCCCTAATTCACGCGGCGACGATGGTTACAGCAGGGGTTTTCTTAATCTGTAGAACTCATTACTTTTTTGAGTTCAGCCCTTCATCAGCAATCATAGTTACGATTCTTGGAAGCTTTACTGCCTTTATTGCAGGAACTATTGGGCTTGTACAGAATGATCTAAAACGTGTTATTGCCTACTCGACTGCTAGCCAGTTGGGTTATATGGTTTTCGCCTGCGGGGTATCCCACTATGACATTGCTTTTTATCATTTAACTAATCATGCCTTTTTTAAAGCTGCCCTTTTTATGGGAGCAGGCTCAGTTATTCACGCTCTTCAAGATGAACAAGATATGAGAAAGTTCGGGGGGTTAAAAAATTTCCTTTATTTTACTTTCATAGTTATTTCTGTGGGATCTCTTTCATTGATTGGGTTTCCTTTCCTGACTGGATTTTTTTCTAAAGACGCCATTCTTGAAGCCGGTGCTTCTTATTTAACAGTTGAGAGTTATTTTGGGTTAAGTCTCGGTATAATGGGAGCTTTCATTACAGCATTTTATTCTTTAAGATCTCTTAGTGTAACCTTTTTGACTACCCCTTTAGGATTTAAAAAATATTTTGAAAAAAGTCATGAGAGTGGAGCTCTTATGAACGCACCTTTAGTGGTCTTATCTTTTGCAGGCTTTTTAGCAGGCTACTTACTGAATGAACTTATCATTGGATTTGGGAACACGTTTTGAAGCTCGGGCTTAATGCCTTTATACGATAATATTACATTTATAGAATTTGAGAATCTAGACGCGGGGCTAAAAATTCTGCCGTTGGTCTTCACGTTCCTTGGTGCTTCTCTAAGTTTCTTTATATTTAACTATACTAGCCTCCCTTTTCAAAATTTCATTATTGCCGTAAAACTGCATCCAAGTATTAGAACAATTTATACATTTTTGAGCAAAAAGTGATTTTTTGATCGAATCTACAATGAATGAATTAATCAAAATGTACTAAATATTGGTTATAAATATACTTATCAAACCGTTGATCGGGGAGTTATTGAATTTCTCGGTCCTGAAGGTCTTTATAGGCTGGCCCATACATTTGTAGTTCACTCAAATAGAGTCAACTTCTCGTTTTTGTTCCACTACTTGTTAATTTTGACCTCTGGATTCATATTTATATTTTTCGTTAACTATTTTTCTATTGGGGCTAATAACCTACTTTTATGGGTGGACCCTGCAGCAGTTAATATAATAGTAATAGGTTTAATACTTATTTTTAGTAAGTAAAAATTCTAGAGATAAAATTTTCGAGTTTAGAAAAACAGTGCACTTTAATAAATAGAATATTTTTCCAATTGAGAAACTAGTTTTTTGTGTTTCAATTATCTAACGGTCTACCTCTCCAAAGACAATGTCCTGTGTTCCTATAATCGCTACAACATCAGCGATCATATGATCTTTCGTCATTTCTGGAAGATTTTGTAAATGGTAGTAACCTGGTGCTTTAATTTTACATCTAAAGGGTTGATTTGATCCGTCGGATATTAAAAATACACCCATTTCTCCCTTTGGGGCTTCTACCGTTGCAAACGTCTGTCCTGCGGGAACTTTAAAGCCTTCAGTGAAATATTTAAAATGGTGTATAACAGATTCCATTGAATTCTTCATTTCCCACCGTAAAGGGGGAACAAATTTATGGTCATTACTCTTAACATCGCCCCGTGGTAGAAACTTCAAACAGTACATCATTATTCGAAGGCTTTGACGCATCTCCATCATTCGCATTAAATAACGATCATAACAATCTCCTCTTGTTCCTACTGGAACTCGAAAAGGTACCTTATTATAAATTTCATAGGGTTGGTTTTTTCGTAAGTCCCAAGGAATTCCTGTACTTCGTAGCATCACCCCGCTAAAACCGTTTTCAATTGCCTGCTTCGCAGTCACAATACCTACGTTCACTAAGCGTTGTTTTCAAATCCTATTATTTGTTAATAATTCTTCAATTTCATCTAATCGAGTTGAGAAATGAGTAACAAACATATATAGGTCTTCAACAAATCCTCGGGGTAGCTCATGGGCCACACCCCCAGGTCTAATATAACTTGCATGAAGCCTTGCACCGGACACTCTTTCGTAAAAATCCATGAGTTTTTCTCTTTCTTCAAAACCTCATAGTAAAGGTGTCATAGCACCAACATCCATTGCATGACATCCAATAGCTAACAAATGATTCAGAATTCGTGTTAGTTCAGACATGAGCACACGAATTCATTGAGCACGTTTAGGTATTTTAACTCCATATAATTCTTCTACAGCCAAAGAATAAGCATGCTCCTGTACCATGATAGAAACATAATCTAAACGATCAAAATAAGGTAAAGCCTGCAAATAATTCTTTTGCTCAATCAATTTTTCAGTACCCCTATGAAGCAAACCTATGTGGGGATCTGCGTTTTTAATAGTTTCCCCATTTAGTTCTAAAATAAGCCGAAGAACACCATGCGCTGCAGGGTGTTGTGGGCCAAAATTCATTGTAAAATCTTTTATTTCTTTCTCACGTATTTTTCTTTTTATATACATAAACTTTTATATTTTATTTTTTTTTCTTTTTGCTCACGAAAAAATTAGACCTTTATTTGATATAAACTTGGTCAACGCTTTCTTGCGTTTTTAATATGAAACAGGATTTTGCATAGATTCTATTTGCAAAACCTGTCAATTTATCAACAATTACTTCAACTTTTAAGTTATCAGTGAACTCTTTGTTCCGTATTTTGATCGAGCTTTCTTACGTCCAGACATCCCCGGGAAATCATAAACGCCGTGTACAAGCCGATATTTTACGCCGGGCAAATCTTTAATACGACCTCCACGAAGTAATACGATAGAGTGTTCTTGTAAACCATTTTTACCAGAACCTCCAATGTAGCCGTAAACTTTTTTGTCGTTAACTAACCTTACTAAGGCCAGTTTCCGGTTCGCTGAGTTGGGTTTTTTGGGGCTTCTGATCACTAGTTTAACAACGGTTCCCCTTTTTTGAGGATTTGCTGCGAGAGCAGCCTTTTTGGTTGAGCGGAATTTTTGTTTTCTTGTTTTTCTTATAAGTTGCATTCTCGTAGGCATATTCCTTACCGAAATTATGAAGTTGAAAAATACTGTAACAATAATATTTTAAGTATAAATTTTCTTAGTAGCGTTCCTAGTAAGATTGGCCCAAAAATAGCTAAAAATTTAATTTTTTGCGCATATTCAATAATTAGGCTCTGTCGAAGTTCTACAGAAGAATTTGATGTCCTAGGCGATAAAATATTTTTTAGCCAGAAGGCAGATTTTCACGATATGTATATTTTTCGGTAAAATAAACCGAAAACGATCCCATTTGATGCAACATCATAATCTTTGGTGTACTTCACCAAGAAAGAGTTAAGATCAAAATCATAATGAGGAATCACAGAAACTGATATGACTCCTGATAACATGCTAAGCCATTTCCACCTAACTTTTGACCTGCGGTTCACTAAAAGTTTTAAGTATTTGGAAGATATTTTCACTTCGCGAGCTTGGAACTCAGAGTTCTTAACACGACTCTCGGACGATTTTTGAAAATCTTCCTTATCAAAGTAATAACACGAAAAAGTTTTATAGCCTATTCTAATAAACGAACTTAGATACTTGTATCTTAATGAATAACTTAATAATGTCGTTTTGTCCATAATTAACGGTGTGTTTTTATATACCTAGTACTGTGATACAATGAACTGGCGCCGCTTTTTACACGATACTCCAAAACGTGTTGTGATAACTATTCTAAAAGATTCTACTCCTGACATTAATCGAAAAGTATAACTGTTAGGGATTATTTTTATCGTTTCGGACACTGAAAATGCTTGTTTCGTTTCATTCTTGGGTAGTTTGAAAAGCAACCTCCGAAAAAAATCGTTTTTACTTCCGTTTAAAATGAACAACTTCTCAATGTTATCAAACTTGCTGATATCTATGTAGGCCCCAATTAAAGACCCTTTTCGTATTTTCAAAACCGCATCCCCGCTAAGAGCGGTTTGTAGTCTGGGCCTCAAGTTTGAAACTAGAAACAAGAAAAATATAAAATTCAACATATTTCTTTTCGTCATTTCTTTCTGAAGTAATGAAATACTTGTTCTAATCCGTATAAATTTTTGGGAGTAGTTTACTCGTTTGGTATTAAATTGTGTTAAATCATAAAGTAGAGTTGAATTTTTTGATAATTTTTTCATAAAAATATGCTAGAAAAATGTTGACCCAGAACTTAACAAAATCTTAAGAAATTTTCTTCTTCGTAATTTTCTAGAGACAGGGCCCCCTACCTTGCTCCCAAAAATTTGTTGTTTTGGGGTAAGAAGCACTATCGCGTTTTGATCAAATTTGGATTGAACGCCGTCTTTAAATTTAGTCCATTTACGAGTTCGCGTGACTACTGCTAGAAATATTTGTCCTAATTTAACTCGGCGGATTAGCCTCAATTTTCTTATTGAAACTAAAATAAGGGTTCCAGATAATGCAACTTTATTAAAAAACCCTCCTAGTATACATATACATTTTGCTTCTTTAGCTCCGGAATTATCTACAATTTCACAAACTGATCCTTTCTGTAACACGGCTTTTAAAAAATAGTTGTATTTTTAGAAATCTTCTAAAAATATATCGCTAAACCCCCGAAAAAATCTCACAAGGAGTGCTAACGCGATTGCCGATTCTGAAGCTGCCACGGTTACGATAAACAAGGTAGCAGTACTTCCAAATTGGTCATCTAATATTGAACTGAAAATAATTAAGGAGACGTTTGCTCCGTAAAACATAAGCTCAATACAAATCAAACTTATTAGAATGTTAAGACGATTTATAAGTAAACCGACTAAAGACAATAGGATGAAACATAAACTTATTGACCCGTAAAAGTCAAATGCTGAAAATGATAAAAACATTATATAAAAGTTTAAAAGTTTGGGCAGTACAGGACTTGAACCTGTAACCCCTTCAGTGTAAATGAAGTGCTCTACCAATTGAGCTAACCACCCTGCTTTAAAAAATTAGAATAAATATGATATACGTGTATGTAAGACCTAACTAATTTTTTAAATGTTACTATTTTTGTGATCGGGTATTTCTACCCAATCATCGATACACTCACGGTTTATGCTTAGGAAAATGATTAACCGCTTTACCCCAATGTATTTGAGTCGCCATCTCCCAATGCTTTCGTTTAACAGATGTTGAAAAATAAGCCACCACATTACCCTTGCGCATACCCTGAACGATGGCGTTTTGTAGTTTTTGGTCTGCGTTCATTGTGATATCAACAGAAATAACAATGGCACCTATCATCGCAATATAAAGTATAACTCCGGCTAATAAAAATAAGAAAGGCTGGAAATCAAATAGGTACCATCCTATAGTTTGTAAGTTAGAAGACGTTGATACGAGTTGATAAAAATCTAATGTATAAAGAGCAGGCGTCCAATAGTTTCCGGCAAAATCAAAAGATTGTCAAATTGACGACAACATCATCGTATCCCCAAAGACCCATCAAATGAAAAACGGTATAAAAACTCATAATCCAAGTCCTTTAAATACATAAGTATTAGGATCATCGTTAGCAGCGGCAGCTGTTTTAATATCTAACATCATTACCACAAAGAGAAATAGTACGAGTATAGCTCCTAAATAAATCATTAGAAAAATTAGCCCTAAAAACTCGACTTTAAAGAAAAAGAGAAGTACTGATCCTAAAACAAATATCTCAAGTAAAAGGAGAAGCGAGTGCACAGTATTCAGCATTAAAACTAACAAGCTTAAAGAAGTTAAGATTAAGCTAGTAACAAATATACTAAAAAAAAGATTAAGCATATTTTTTCTTTAAGAAGAAAAAGTATAAAGATGAAACCCCTTCTGTTTTGACTGCGTCTAAAGTGGTACCATCACCCAATAGATCTAGACCCATAACAACAATAGGCATAAACCCGTGATTTACTCCACAGATTTCGGAACACTGTCCATAAAAAATACCCGGTCGTTTTAAAAACACTGAAGTTTGGTTTAAACGTCCCGGACAGGCGTCTACTTTAACTCCCAACGAAGGAACACTTCAAGAATGAAGAACGTCCGCTGAGGTTATCAATAACCTTATGTTTGTTTCAATAGGTAAATAAAGTTTATTATCGACTTCTAAAAGGCGTTGTACACGAGAAGGTGAATCTTCCTGTGCAACCATATAACTATCATAACTTATTACAGCTTCAGAAGTATCGGTAAAAAATTGTTTTGATAAATCGGTTAGGCCGTGCAATTTCAACATATCTTTATACAAATAATAAGGGTTAACAAACTCGTAAGTTCAATACCATTGGTGCCCGATAATTTTAATTGTCAAGAGAGGTTCAACAATTTCATCCATTGAATAAAGTAATGAAAATGACGGGATAGCAATTACTACCAAAATTAAGGCGGGAAGAATTGTTCACACAATTTCTAATACTGCTGCATGTGTTACAACTTGAGGTACTTTATTTGTTTCGAAATTAAAGAGCACGGTGCTTCTTCATAGTACGTATGAAACAAAACCAATTATAACCACAAGAAAAAAGAATAAATCATGATGAAAGTTTACAATACCTTCCATCACAGGTGATGCTGGAATTTGAAATCCTATTTGTCAGGGTTTAGCCACTCCTAAGTCAAAAAATGATGAAGTAAACATAATTAGTTTGTAAGACGGATAAAGTAGGATTCGAACCCACGGTACCAAAAAGTACTCTAGTTTTCAAAACTAACGCCTTAAACCACTCAGCCATTTATCCTTTTCTTTACAAATAATGGGAATCGAACCCATAACTACTGCTTGGAAGGCAGTCGATTTACCAATTAATCTATATTTGTTACCAGTTTTCATAATTCCTATGGGAATTGAACCCATATTCTTACCGTGAAAAGGTAATGTCCTACCATTAGACGAAGGAATCAATATTAGGTATAAAGTAAATATTTTTGTTATGAGATAATTCTCCCTGATGCTTCTTCTGAAGCTAGTCTTGTACCTTCCACCTGGTCTTCAGGTTTTGTAAAGAAAACTAGGTAGGTAAAAATAAAGAATAGGAAAAAGGCAATCATTGAAATATATGAACCTATAGAAGCTACATAATTTCATCCAGCATAAACGTCTGGGTAATCAGGAATACGTCTCGGCATACCGGCCAGACCTAAAAAATGCATAGGGAAGAAAGTAAGGTTCACTCCTACAAATGATAATCAGAAATGAATTTTCCCAAAAATTTCTGGGTAAGCAATACCAAAGATTTTTTCGAATCAGAAATAAAAGCCGCCAAAAATTCCGAATACTGCCCCCATTGATAAAACGTAATGGAAGTGAGCTACTACGTAGTAAGTATCGTGAAATGCAATATCTAACCCCGCGTTAGCTAAAGCGATACCGGTAACTCCTCCAACTGAGAAAAGGATAAGAAACCCAACAGCTCATAGCGAAGAAGTCTTATTAAGATCAAGGGAACCTCCTCAAATGGTTGCGATTCAGCTAAAGATTTTAATTCCGGTAGGCACACCAATAATCATTGTTGCGGCTGTAAAGTATGCTCTAGTATCTACGTCGAGACCAACAGTGTACATATGATGTGCTCACACTAGAAATCCTAAAATACCGATTGATACCAAAGCATAAACCATACCTAGGTACCCAAAAATCGGCTTTCTAGCATTACGTGACAAAATTTGGCTAACAACACCAAAAGCAGGTAAAATGAGAATATAAACTTCCGGATGACCAAAGAATCAGAAAAGGTGTTGATAAAGAACCGGATCACCTCCTCCTGCTGGATCAAAAAACGTAGTATTAAAATTGCGGTCGGTTAATAACATAGTAATTGCTCCTGCTACTACAGGTAGAGAAGTTACTAGTAAGAATGCTGTTACTAGTACTGACCATACGTATAAAGGAACTTTATGCATAAACATTCCCGGTGCTCTCATATTAAATATGGTTGCAATAAAGTTAATAGAACCTAAAACAGAAGAAGCCCCAGATATATGAAGACTAAAGATAGCTAAATCTACAGAAGGGCCAGAATGTCCTTGAATTGATGAAAGCGGTGGGTATACAGTTCACCCAGTCCCAGCTCCTGATTCTACTAATGAAGAGAGAAGCAAGAATCCAAGTGCGGGTGGAAATAATCAAAAGCTAATATTATTCAATCGAGGGAAAGCCATATCAGGTGCTCCTAACATGAGGGGAACAAAGTAGTTACCGAAACCACCCCCTAAGATTGGAAATACAACGAAAAATAGCATTATTAGCCCATGCGCAGTAATGGCTACATTGTATAATTGATAGTTACCTTGAAATATTTGGTCTCCAGGTGCTCCTAATTCAATACGAATTAAAAACGAAAGAGCAACAGCGACGGTTGCTGAAAATGCTCCAAAAATTAAATATAAAATTCCAATATCTTTATGATTAGTTGAAAACATTCAACGCATAACGAATGATCTAAATGATTCAGAGAAAAAGGTTGATGTTGAATTAGTCATAATTATTTTATCATACAAAAGGTCCTAAAAGAATTTAGCGCGTTTTAAGTTTTCTTTTTAACGTGCCTTACCCCTTTCAAGGCCCACAAACCAAAGTTATCTGACAAAAGTGAGATTCGAACTCACGACCTATGGATTATGATTCCACCGCTCTAACCATCTGAGCTACTTTGTCATAATTATTTTATACGAACCGTTTAAAAACAAGGTTGATTTAAATCTCAACAGGATACGCTCATCAATATACAAAAATGAACACGAAGATTCAAACGACATCAACGAAATGTCAATATCATATCGCTGCTTCGAAACCAACATGAACTTTTTGTGTCAATTGATGATCAATAATTCGGTATAAACAAACGGCTAAAAATAAAGTTCCGATAATAACGTGAAACCCATGAAGCCCAGTTGTCATAAAGAAAACAGATCCAAATACGTTATCGGAAAGGCCGAAAGAGGCATTAACATATTCATAACCTTGTAGTGCCGTAAAAAAGATAGCTAGTAAAATTGTAAAAATTAAAGCCGATATTGTATCTCGACGATTTCCGGCTAAAATGCTATAATGAGCTCATGTTACCATTCCCCCTGAGTGTACTAAAACTAAAGTGTTCAGGAAGGGTACGTGAAAAGGGTTCAAAGCTTCGATCCCTTTAGGAGGTCAAACACATCCAATTTCTGGTACCGGGTTAAGACTTGAATGGAAGAAACTTCAAAAAAAAGCAAAAAAAAGGGCAGCTTCTGAAATGATAAACAAAACCATTCCCATTTTAAGCCCATCTCTTACATATGAAGTATGCTGACCTTCATAAGTGGCTTCTCTTATTACGTCTCGTCATCAAAAAGCTGAACACACTACAATAGATATTAAACCTATAGTAAGCATTCAGCCTCCTTTTGAATAAAAATGCATAAAGAGGCCGAAACCCGTGAAAGTCAAAAAGACGCTTAAAGCAGTTAAAAGAGGTCAAGGACTAGAATCTACTACATGAAAGGGGTGTTTTTGTGTTCTAATAAGGCGCATTAAAAAAAAAATAAAAATTCAGTATGAAAACCACGTAATCGATAAACATACTTTTATAATATATATATAACAACAAAGTAAAGATTTGTTGCTGCTCATAAATAAACCGGAAAGGATGGGATTCGAACCCACGGTATCAAAATAAATACTTCAGTTTAGCAAACTAACACCTTAAGCCACTCAGTCACCTCTCCTTTTATACTTTGAAATTTTATAAACTTAAGCCCAATAGGAATCGAACCTATACAAATACCGTTATGAGCGATACGTTCTACCAATTAAACTATAGGCTCTTCGCGGCCTTTTTTTTAATAAAAGAAAAGGCAAAGCGTGAAAGTTTCGACCAGAACCCATCGTTCCTAATATACTTGATTTTCTTACTTCAAGAGACTATACGATGGGTCGAGAAACGATAAATTCATCATTGTAGGAGAATACTTTAACGTCGGGGAACTCAGAAAAAAATTCGTTGACGGCAATAGTCCTGCCCCATTTTGTACGTACTGCAGTTTTCCTTTCTCTTGAGATAAATTTATAGGATAATAATTATTAATATCACTATATTTGTTAGTATTATAAACCGATAATGCTGCGAAATGGTCTATAAGTGTGCTTTTAAGGTATTCAGCATCGGTAGTATTACTATTGAAATAAGAAGCAGCTAAAAATTTTATACTATTGATATTATCAACTATTTCCTTTCGTTCTTTTTGCTTAGACACTCACCATCTTTGGACAAGCGTGTAGTTTTCTAAAGATAAAAAGAAAAAATTAGAGAGCCACGCTTGTACAGAAAAAGCTTGAGTAGTAGAAAGATTTGCTACCTTATAACTAGGCGTTATCTTCCCAAAAATCGACACTACCCAGTCATGCTGCTCATAAAAAAAAGTTATTGGGATTTCGCTACGTAAACCTTTTACGCGTTTTTTAACATTTCTATTATCGGTATTAGCTCTTGTTAATAACGAAAAGGAATCATACAAGGGTTCACTATGTTTGAAGTTACCATCAGAGAAGTATCAACCAGAAACTTTTTTAGGGCGTATTCTATTATCCGCGAAAGCTCTCTTATAGGTATTCAAAGATCTGTGCCCACCAAATACCTCCAAGAAATGAAGCGTTGTCATTTGGCTGCTTAGAAATGAAGACTTTGTGTAAAATTTCGAACCTAAAAACTTAGAGATACTATTCAAATTTCCAATTAAATTTGAATAATGATCCCCATAAAATACCCTTACTTTTTGTGCGTTTCTTGAGTTTACCAAACAAGAATCTCGACCCTCTAATGCTGTCATTAAAGATTTAGTATGGGACCCTTTATGCCGATACGGAAAAAAGTTTTCTACCGCACTTCCATAAGATATAATTTCACTGTCATTGTTTTCTCTAATGCGCGCTAGGCATATATTCAATAGAGGAGCCTCGAATCGAGGGTTGAAACCAACAAAGATAAACGAATTGAATTGCTCAAGTTCTGCTACAGAGTATTCTGAGTATAAATCAGATCCTATATCATATATCTGTTGATAGTTGTTTTTATCGCTTAATGTGTATTTGCATAGGGGTCCTTTAGTAAGACTATATATAGATAATACGTCTAGAAGTGATAATAAGTCATTCAAAATATATTTATCGTAAACGTTAGCGAAATTTTTTCTAGTAGTTTTTGATAATTGCTTAATGTCTTTAATATAGGCACCCATAAATCTTTTATTAAAGTATCAAAGTAAGGTAGTGAGTACTGCTATGCAGAATAGCCAAAACAAAATTAGGAAAGAGCCCCATCAATAGCATAACTACTGTAAGCACACAAAAGATATAGAATTCGAGTCTGTTAACATCGCCGTAACTTAGAATATATGATGACTTAAGGTTACCGAAGTTAACGCGGTTTAATGCTCAAAGGGTATAAGCCGCCCCAGTGATCATATTCAAAGAAGCGACTACCACAGCAAACGTATTGTATTCAAATAAGCCAAAACAAATCATAAATTCACCAATAAAACTACTTGTACCGGGAAAACTTATGTTTGCCATTGAAAATATAAGGAAAAAGGTAGCTAGAAGTGGAGCTGTAATCATAAAACCCCCGAAATACTCTAGAGACCTCACCTTGTATCTTTGGTAGAACGCTCCCACCAAGAAAAAGAGTGCCCCAGAGACCACTCCATGGCTTAACATCTGAAAAATTGACCCTTCTACACTTTCCACTGACGGTACTAACAACCCAAGTAAAACGACGTTCATATGGCCCACAGACGAGTACGCAATAATTTTCTTTAAGTCAATTTGCCTTATAGCCGTTAGGCTCGTAAATACCACACTTACTAGAGCGAGCACGTTAATTAAAGGACTAAAATAGAGTGTTGCTTCGGGGAAAAGATGTAATAAAAATCGGATAATTCCATAAGTCCCCAATTTAAGTAATAACGCAGCTAATATAACTGATCCTATAGTGGGAGCTTCTACATGAGCTTCTGGTAATCATATATGAAAAGGAATCATAGGAATCTTAGCTGCAAACGCAATAAAAAAGGTAATTCACAAAAATTTCGCGTCTTCGGGAGCAAAATCAATCGCAGAAAGCACAAAAAAGTTTGTAGTACCAAATTTAGCAAAACAGTATAAAATGTTAAAAAACATGAAGATCGATCCGAATAGTGTGTATAAAGAAATCAAATAACTAGCCCTGATCTTACGCTCTCGCGAACCGTAGACTAAAATTATAAGATAAATAGGAATGAGAGTTAATTCAAAGAAAATAAAGAACCCTAATATATCGAAAACCATAAAAGCCCCACCAATACCTCATTGTAGTAATAACAGGCAATAAAGATAACCGTACTGTTTATTCTTGGTTGAATAGGTGTATAAAGTTGATAAATAAATGATAAAATGGTTTAACACCACGAATCAAATTGATAAACTGTCGACACCTATTGGCAATGTATAATTAATTGAAGGGTGCAAAACCAAATCGAATTGGTATAGGGTAGGGAGTCCTCATATATCTGAAGAAAAAAAGAAATTTAAAAGAAGTCATATACAATAATAAAAACTAACACTAAGCCCCAAAAGAACAAAGTTGTAAGACCAATTAATGTTAATATGGAGCGTCTGCGCAACAAACGTCCAAAATAATAAAAAAATAGGAAAGAAAAAATAACAACTAAAAAAGAAATTAGAGAATTCTATTTGCATAAAGTCCAAGCGTTGTTTTTCTTTTTTGTACTCTGTTAATAAAAATTTAACGAATTTTTAGTAGGTTTTCAAACCTTTCCGGGTTTCTAAATTGTATTGTGTAATATTAATTACCGGTTACAGTTTCATTAGTATTCTCAGCTTAAGTCTTTAAAGAGCTTTCACTTTAAACCTATCAATGTAATAATCTATTACGAACTTTTAAAGAAAATTATTTTTGAAAGAGGCTTCTCATTTATATTAATTCAACGATTATCCGTAACCAACGTAGCTTCCCAGCAATGCTTTCAAAACAACTGGACCACCAGAGGTTGGCCCTTCCCGGTCCTCTCGTACTAGGGTCGGAATTTCTTAATTTTCTTACACTTATGGTAGATAGGGACCGAACTGTCTCACGACGTTCTGAACCCAGCTCGCGTACCGCTTTAATCGGCGAACAGCCGAACCCTTGGAACCTGCTTCAGCTCCAGGATGCGATGGGCCGACATCGAGGTGCCAAACGACTCCGTCGATAAGGACTCTTAGGAATCATTAGCCTGTTATCCCCGGCGTACCTTTTATCTGTTGAGCAATAGCCTTTCCACAAAGCACTATTGGGTCACTATGACCAACTTTCGTTCCTGTTCGACTAATCTGTCTTTCAGTCAAGCAAACTTTTACCATTGCGCTCCGCAATTGATTTTTAACAATTTGAGTTTACCTTTTGTACTCCTCCGTTACTATTTAGGAGGAGGCCGCCCCAGCCAAACTACCAATCTATCAATGTCCCAGTAATTCTGGTTAGTTTTTCAAAAAAGTACTAGTGGTATTTCATTGAGGTTTATAAACTCCCACCTATTCTACGTATACTTTTTCTTAAAACAATAACAAAATGCAGTAAAGGTGCACGGGGTCTTTCCGTCTAGCCATAAGTAACCCGCGTCTTCACGGGTATCTTAACTTCACTGGATCTATGTTGGAGACAGTAGGGGAATCGTTGCACCATTCATGCAGGTCGGAACTTACCCGACAAGGAATTTCGCTACCTTTGGACCGTCAGAGTTACGGCCGCCGTTTACTAATGCTTTGATTCAATGCTTGCACATATCCTTTAAACTAATTAGCACCGGGCAGGTGTCAGACCCTATACCTCATTTTTCAATTTTGCAGAGTCCTGTGTTTTTGTTAAACAGTCGTTCCCCCCTCTTTAATGTTATCCTTGTTTTTAAGGACGCTTCTTATCCCGAAGTTACAAAGCCAATTTGCCGAGTTCCTTCAACATAGTTCTTCCAAACACCTTAGTATATTCTACCAATTCACTTGAGTCAGCTTTAGTACGGTTTTATAGGGGTACGCAAAATACTTCTAGGTCTACGCTTATCATCCAAATACGTGACTAGCTGTAGACTACTTTATTTATTGACCCATAAAAATTTCTCATCAGTGTCCACGTTTGTGTCTAACCTAAGAGGCCGATTAACACGCAGTAATAATTTTTTACTGCGCAACCTTAGAATTTTCGGTGATAGCGCTTATGTTAATAGCCACTATTTGTCGTTACTCATACCAACATTCTCAAAAATAATTACCCTACTATATTTTTCAATATAGTTTTACTAGAATTATAAATCGTTCCGCTACCATTTAATAAAATATGTTAAATCGGTTTTTTACATAGTCTCTATACATTATCGGACCAAAGAGTTTCACTTAATGGGCTATTACGCCTTCTTTCAAGAATAGCTGCTTCCAAGCTTACCTTTTAATTATCCTCAACACTTTAGTCCTTTATCACTTAGTAAAAATTAAAGACCTTATTAAACATTCTGGGCTGTTTCCCTCTTGACTTAGGATCTTTGCACCCAAAGTCTGTCTATTTCTGTTCTAAAATTCTGTATTCGAAGTTTCAGTGAGATTGGTAAAACAAATGTCCCCCGCACCCATCGAGTGCTCTACCCCAGAATATGAAATCAGAAATGCTCTACTTAAATAGATTTCGCGGAAAACCAGCTATCTCCAAGTTTGATTAGCCTTTCACTCCGAACTACAAATCATCCCAACCTTTTTCTACAGGTACGGGTTCGACCTTCCATTTTCTTTTCAGAAAACTTCAATCTGTTCATAGTTAGATCACTTGGTTTCGGGTATAAAAATATCAACTCATTTGATTTTATTTTTCGGTTTCCCTTCGCCTTTTTACAGCTTGCTGAAATTTTTAACTTGTTGGTCCATGATGCAAAAGGTACACCATTATTTTTAAAATAAACTTTGGTTATTTATTAAAAGAAGATTTCAAGATCTTTTCACTCAACCTATATAATCTTTTCATCGTTCCTTCACAGTACTTTTGCGCTATCGATTTCTTAATCATTATTTAGCCTTCGAAAGTGGTCTTCCGATCTTCTTGCAAGATTTCTCGTGTCCCGCAATACTCTAACATAACTTCTACCTTAAAAACAGGGCTATAACCTTTTTTCGTTGATAATATGTAAAAGCTTTTGGCTTTTTTGATTTCGCTCGCCGCTACTCTCAAAATCTCGGTTGATTTCTGTTCTCGCTAGTTACTAAGATGTTTCAATTCACTAGGAATATCAAACACAAAAACTCTTGTTTTCAATTGCGGATAATTTAATTCATAGTTTTCTACTCAATTAATTTTTTCGTGCTTCACGCCGCTTAGATTAGAATCAAGATGTCCATCTTCTTTCATAAAAACCGGTAATATAAAATACTCACTATCGGACTTGAACCGATAATTTATAGATTTTAAGTCTACTGTGTCTACCTATTCCACCAAGTGAGCCTTGCGCATTATCTTAATAATGCCAAAAATAAAAAATGAAATTTATTTCTCTCCCTAATAAAAACTTTTACTTAACGTATTGTGTCGTTAAACGAAAATGAAATAAGAAATATACAAAATAACTTACTGTGACCACAACTGAAAATTCAGTATATGGGAATTCTACTACGGCCTGACCTAACCAACCTAACAATAGAACAACACAAATAAATATCATGAAATTTAAGTAGTGTAATGGCTTAAATAAACCAGAACGTATTTTAGAAGTGTCCAAAAACGGTAAAGCAAGGGGGATGAAAATTGCAATTCCCATTGTGACCACCCCACCTAGTTTATCGGGAACAGTTCGAAGAATTGCGTAGAAAGGTAAAAAATACCATTCTGGTACAATATGGGGTGGGGTTACTAATGGAAGTGCCTCAATATAATTGTCTTCGTGCCCGAGAGCGTTTGGGCAATTCACAACGAAGTAGGCGAAGAAGATTAGAAACACTATAATTCCGAACACATCTTTAATTCCATAGTAACTCAAGAACGGAATCTTTCTTAAATTTTCGTTAATACCTAAAGGATTATTTGACCCATGCTCGTGAAGTAAAGCGATGTGAATTACTGCTACCCCTGCGATTAGGAACGGTATAAGAAAATGAAAACTAAAAAAGCGATTTAAGGTAGGTTGATCCACTGAAAAACCTCCTCAAAGTCATTCCACTACAGCTCCTCCTACATAAGGAATTGCTGAAAAGAAATTAGTAATCACGGTCGCCCCTCAAAAGCTCATTTGACCTCATGGCAACACATAACCCATAAAACCCGCAGCCATCATCAAAAAGAAAATAATAACTCCCGAATATCATAAAGTAATTCGAGGATAAAAATATGAACCATAAAATAATCCGCGGCCCATATGGATATAAACTGAAATAAAGAACATCGAGGCTCCGTTAGCGTGTAAATAGCGTAGTCCGTCTCCATTTACAACGTCTCGCATAATATGCTCTAAATCATCAAAGGCAATATTAACGTTAGCGTTGTAATGCATAGCTAGGAGAACACCCGTAACTATCTGTGAAACAAGAACACCTAAGGCAATGGAACCAAAACCCCAAAAATAATTTAGATTAATCGGCGATGGATATCATTCAGCATGATTAGTATACACATTAAATAGTGAATTCTGTCTTAATCTTAACATTACAGATTGCATGTGCAGGGTAATGTAATACTTTATCAGAGGTACTCTCTACTATATATGCCCCCTCGTAAACGTATAAAAATTATCAATATAATTTCAAAAAACTAATGTAAATAATTAAAAAGGCGAGCGTAAGCGGTAAAAATATCTTTCACCCAAGCCTCATGAGCTGGTCATACCTATACCTAGGTAAGGCTGTTCTGACTATTACGAAAAAGACCATTACAGCCAGCGTTTTCAAAGCGAACCAAATTGTTGGTAAAAAGTAAGATTCTGTCAAAATTTTCAGCGCTTCATTTTTGAAAGGTTGGAATAAATAATAAAAGGGAACGTTTCAACCCCCTAAAAATAATAATGTAGTTAACGCTGACATCATTATAATATTCGCATACTCGGCCAAGAAAAACAATACAAAGCCTACGGCTGAATACTCTACATTGTACCCCGAAACGAGTTCGGCTTCCGCTTCCGGAAGGTCAAAAGGATGTCGATTTGTTTCTGCGAGAATACACACAAGATAAATTAAAAAAAATGGAAATAAAGGGATGAAATATCATATATGATATTGTGCCATAACAACAGTGCTCAAATTTAAAGACTGGGCTAAAAGTACAACACTGAGCAAAATTATTCCTAAAGCAATTTCGTACGATATCATTTGCGCAGCTGACCTCAAAGCCCCTAAAAAAGCATATTTTGAGTTACTCGATCAACCTGCCATGATAATTGAATGTACACTCAGAGATGATAAAGCAAGAAGATAAAGGACTCCCAAATTAAAGTCAGTAACTGCCCACCCGTTCCCGAATGGAATTACAACCCAATTTGCAAGAGCTAATCCACATGTAAATATAGGCGCAAATAAAAAGATTATAGTATTCGCGGTTTTTGGGAAGATGCTTTCTTTAGCTAATAACTTAAGAGCATCCGAGATTGTTTGGGCAAGTCCGTATAGTCCAACTGTACTTGGCCCTTGACGCCTAGTTACGTGACCTAAAATCTGGCGCTCAAGCAGTACGTAAAAGGCTACACTAAGAAGTATAAAAACAATAGCGATAAGAAAATAAAGGATTTGTTTAATTAATCAAAAGATTGACATACTATTTAGTTTATTTAAATTAACAGACTACCTACCGGGCAACGGTCGGCAAGGTTCCCTGATAATTCTGATAATAAGAAATTATTAAAATAAGTATCAATTTCTGTGCGTCACCCTCTTCCAATTGTTCCCAACAACGGCTTACCTGTCATCACAGAGTAAAAACGAGTACACCCTTCACAATGAATACATCGATTCATTTCCGTTTTTATCACAAAACCAAGATTTTTATTTGTTACCGATCTACGAGCATATCGAAAGTTTCTTCCTCGATCTGATCCAAACTTTTGAGCATTCTCCTGTAAGTCACACTCTCCTCCTTGGTCACATATAAAACAATCTAATGGGTGGTTCAATAAAAGAAACTCAAGGACGCTTTCCCTTGCTTTTTTGGTTAAAGGGCTATCAACACTTATTTGCATATTTGTTCCGTAGGGAGCGGCGCACGCGGCGATCGGTTTTGGAGCTCCCTTAACATCGACTAAACACATTCGACAATTACCTGCAACAGGTAAAAATTGATAATAACAGAATCGGGGAATAGGTTCCCCACTTACTCGTAAAAATTTTTGTAAAATCGTAACTGGTTTATTTTGTTTTTGTTGTTTGTTCATATAGTAAATCTATTTATTTAAATTAATCCAAGACTGGAAAAAATATTTGTTTGCACGGCGGAAGGGATCGAACCTTCACAAAGCCGGATCATGAGTCCAGTTGTGACCTACTGCACCGTGTCTTTTTTTTCTATTTCGTGCGAAAAATTGTTTAACAATTCAAAACGACGTTTCACATATACTACCATAAAATTTATAAATAATTGTTCTTTCCAACCGCAAGTTCCCTTACAGTTACCTTGTTACGACTTCATCACGGTTATAATACTGTCTCTCCGCTAACTCACATTTTAAAAGAATACCAAAACCTGATAAATCCAAAGTTTTTTTTATAACCTATAATTAACAGAAACTTGGCGCTTTACAAAAAGGTGGTGTTAAACGTTCAAGCCAATAGCACTTCCCTGACGTGACGGGCGGTGTGTGCACGACCCTAAGTCTATTCACCGCGACGTGCTGATTCGCGATTACTAACGATTCCTTCTTCATATAAACGAGTTGCAGTTTATAATCCGTACTAGAACTGTTTTTATTTAATTTCCATTGCTGTTTCACTAATTTCAAAGAAATTCTTCAATTGTAACAGTTATTGTAGCACATGTGTAGCCCAATTCGAAGAGCCATGACGACTTGACTTCGACCTCTCTTCTTTACAAAAAAAGTTAAACATTTTTAATTATTAAGTTTGGATTATTTCCGAATCATTACAAAGTAACGTTACTTCTAAAAATTATCTTTTTTTGAACAATAATACGAAAAAGTTTTTTCGTTGAGGGTCTTGCCCGTTGTATGCAAAAGCACTACATCTCACGACACGGGCTGACGACAGCCATGCAACACCTAGTTAGAACTGGTAAGGTTTTACGCGGATTATCAGATTAAACCACATGCTCCACCGTTTGTAAAGAGCCCCCGTCAATTCCTTTGAGTTTTAGTCTTGCGACCGTAGTCCCCAGGCGAAGTATTTACATGTTAATTATAAAAATCAAAAATAATTTTCTAATACTCATCGGTCACAGCATAGACTACCAGGGTACCTAATCCTGTTTGCTACCTATGCTTTTGCTTCCTGGAAGTTAGTCCATGAATAGCGAGATGTTTTCACCCTTGAGCCTCTTTTCCCTATCGGGGAATGCCACTTCAACTGAAAAAATAAATCTCGCCCCTCCATTACTCTAGCCTAAATGTATCTTTAATCAATAACCCTTGATATTTTCAAGATCTTTAACAATTAACTTTCTTCAAGCTATCTAGAAGCACTTTACGCCCAGTTTTTCCGAATAACGCTTGCCCCCTTCGTATTACCGCGGCTGCTGGCACGAAGTTTACCGGGACTATTCTAAAAGAAAGTCATCATCTTTTCTTTTATAAGATATTTACAACCTCGCCTCTAATATTCATACAGTTGTCTTGTGTCGGCATCCTACCATCTGATTTTGCTGGATCAAGGTTTCCCTCATTGTCCAATATTCCCTACTGCAGCCTTTAAAAGTCAGGGCCTTGTCTCAGTCCCAATGTGGTTAGACATCCTCTCAGATTAACTAAGCATCTTCGGCTTGGTTTTCCCAACAACCTAATACTTTCTTCTATTATCAACCAGCAACTTTGTATGTCTTTCCGAGTCTTTCCTAAGAAAGACTTTATGCATTTAGGATTTTAATCCAATAAAATTAATTTCCTAAACTGGTTGGCAAAAAGAAGGTTTTACGCACCCGTTCGCTATAATTTCATACACCATTTAAATATTCTTAAAAAGTGCGATAAACTTATTCAACTTGCATGTATAAAGCATATCATAAGCGTTCACTCTGAGCCAGGATCAAACCCATTAAATTCTATTAAGAATTGCTCTTATCTTAAAAATCAAAATTTGGAGTAAAAGGATTCGAACCTTTGCATGTCAATATCAAAAACTGATGCCTTACCACTTGGCTATACTCCAGTTATAATTTTTATAGTATAATAAATAATGTAGAATAAAAATTTATTAATGCAAGTACCTAAAGATACCACATTAGTTAGTGACCTACAAAAATGTCACGGATATATAATAATGTTAAAACAACGAAAACATAAGCTTGAATAGCCGCCACCCCTAGTTCTAGTCCTGTCAGTGCAAATAACACTAGTACAGGTAAGTAATGCACTAAAGTAAAGGTGGTACCTCCAATTAGTAAGAGTGTTCAGCTAAAACCCGAGAACACTTTCATCAAAGTATGACCGGCTAGCATATTAGCAAATAGACGCACTGCTAAACTCACGAGCCTAAAAGTATATGACAGTACTTCGATTGGAACTAGTAGAGGTATTAATAGAAAAGGAGTTCCAGGAGGTAAAAATAAATCAAGAAAATGTGTGATCCCTTTCTCAATTATCATCGTAGAAACAACTACGAAGAAAGCTGTCAAAGCTACAAAAAAAGTGTTCATTAGATTACTTGTAATTGTTGTAGAAAACGGTATCATTCCCACCGAGTTTGCAACAAAAACAAACCCAAAAATTGAGCTAGCTTTTCAAAAGAACTCTTGGAAATTCTGAACTTCCTTTTCTGTTTTTAGACTCAACCCGTTTGCGAACAAATCTAGGGTAAAATTATAAAAGCCATTAGAAAAATAGTCAAGATCACCTTTTGGGAATAGTGTAAGATTTGACAGCGCTCCACTAGATAACAAAAAGAAGAAGCTGAAAATAAGGGAAAAGCTCATTGTTTCTTTATTAAAAACAAATTCAAAAAGATAAGTTTCTAGTGTTGTCGAGTCTAATGATAACGCCCCATTTGAATCTAAGGTTAGTGTAGTTAGATAATAGAACGATGTCTGTCCTAGAGCGGTAAATGTCAAGACTACAATAAAGAGTACAACCACTTCGAAAAAAGTCGACGTATCAATAGGCGACTTTTTATTATCTCCCATCATTGTGAATCAAATGACAAACAAAGAGAACAGCCCTATTGTTACAATTAAACCATCTGATGATACAAATCAAACTGCACTAGTCGTAAAACTGGAAGTGACCGAATCACTAATATTTCACTGTCATAAAGGACTATTAATAATGAAAAAATCTTCAGTTAAACGAAGTAATTCAACATTTCAGGAAGCTATTTTGAAACCTTCAAACGGGCTAAAGAATGGTGTAGGATTAATGTGTAAATTCATTAAGATCTTAGTTGGCTTTCCCTACCAATGAAAAGTCTAAGCTTCCGCTTTTTGACTTAAAACATAGAGGGCATCCTGTACAACTAATTTCCTAAAATTGTTATCTACTTGACCTTTGTCTTGAAGGTATTCTACACTGGTCATTAATCCTTTGTAACTTTGTTTTAAATATGATCGGAAGACTGTCTTAAGTTGATTAATGTCAGATAATTCTCGTCCATCTAATATTCCAGAAACTCCTAAATAAACAAAGACAATTTGAATGGCAACTTCTAATGGAGTATATTGACCTTGTTTAAGAACTTCAACTAGTCGTGCCCCACGATTCAATTGTTTTTTTGTTTCTGCATCTAAACTAGCACCAAATTTGGCAAATTCCATAACTTCACGATATTGGGCTAGTTCAAGTTTAAGTGTACCTGCAATTTGACGCATCGGTTTATATTGTGCAGCAGACCCAACACGGCTAACTGACAATCCAACATTAATCGCAGGTCGGATACCCTGATTAAAAAGCTCGGTTTCGAGGAAAATTTGACCATCTGTAATTGAAATTACATTAGTAGGAATGTATGCTGAAACATCGTTTGCCATGGTCTCAATAATCGGTAAAGCGGTTAAAGAACCTCCTCCCACTGCATCAGATAATTGTGCTGCGCGTTCTAATAAGCGTGAATGAAGATAAAATACATCTCCGGGATATGCTTCACGTCCTGGAGGACGTCTCAATAGAAGAGACATTTGTCTATATGCAACAGCCTGTTTTGACAGATCATCATAAACAATTACGGCATTTGAACCCGAGTCTCTAAAAAATTCTCCAACTGTACATCCGGAATAAGGCGCTAAGAACTGTATAGGTGCTGAGTCAGAAGAAATTGATGCAACAATGATTGAATAGCTTAGTGGGCTGAAAACTGCTGAGCGTGCCGAAGACACATTACGTTCAAATAGAGTACGAGGCTTTCTTAAGAGTTTTGCAATACGTGCGATTGTTGATTGTTTTTGCCCAATACCTACGTAAATACAATAACAGGGTTTGCTTGGTAACAATTTATTTGCAATTGTTTGGTTCGAGAGAACCGCATTACGAAGAGTCTCGTTCAAAAATGATTGATTTAACATCATATCTACTGCTACAGCAGTTTTACCTACTTGACGATCTCCAATAATAAGTTCACGCTGCCCAAGACCAATTGGAACCATACTATCAACACAGTTTAGGCCAGTTAAAAGAGGTTTATTTACACTTTGGCGTACAATAATCCCTGGCGCAATTATCTCAACCGGACGTGAATATCCAGAAGCCGGCTGTCCTAGGTAATAATTTCTAAATAAAGGGTCTTTTGGTGAGCGGTTCACTTCGATAGGAGCGTCTGGAGCGTCTAAAGGGTTTCCAAGAGGATCTATTACACGTCCAAGTAATCCAACTCCAACGTTGATCGCAACAATATTACCACGAGGTCTAACACGATCTCCAACTTTTACAAGACGGTCCTCTCCAAAAATAATAACAGAGATATAATCGTTTTCGATCCCCACAACCATTCCTTCAACAATTAAGTTAGCCGAATCCTGAGAACGTAACGCTTTAAGACGCGAAGGCGCTGGAATAAACGAAACAAGTTCACTAAAACGAACGTTCCCTAAACGGGTAACAAATGCAACCCCATCCTTAATACGTTCTACTTCCCCCAGTAAAATAGGTTGAATCTTTGAGTCTTTTTTTTCGAGGTTAGGGGTATATTTGCGCTTACGGCGTACAACAACTTTTTTTGATTTTTTATCTTCAATTGGATCTTTGTATTTTAGGCTATTAATGTTTTCAATTCTTTTCATTTTTGTTTAGATTCAGTAGATCTTTTACTTGAAGCTCACTAATGACTTCCCTACTAACAAATTTGTGTATTGTACAAATTGGTTCTTTTCATAGGCTAAGAAGATTCGAGATCTTGTGTAAAAATAGTGTATAAATCACTGCCCGTTTAATCGTAAAAAATTTTCTGAAATGTAATAATCAGAATGAAGGCTTAACAAAACAATAGCTATTACGAAAAAGTATTCAGTATATAATTCTTTATCTAATTGAGGCATTATATATTTATATTTTATTTGATAAAACAATATTTCGACGGTCAGTTATTACCTTCTTCATCGGCCACTCATAATAAATCAAAGTGTTCGTAAGGGGATTGATTATTTTTTGAGTCACTAAGTAAAATATATCTTAACGTACTTTGCAAGTTTGGGCGAATAGAGGGATTCGAACCCTCGACTTTTAGAACCACAATCTAACACTCTAACCGCTGAGTTACATTCGCCATTAAATACGAGAAAAACGGGGCTTGAACCCGCAACCTTTAGATTGACAATCTAACACTCTACCATTGAGTTATTTCCTCCACAGTACACTTTTCTTGCCTGATTATTTAGTGCAAAACGCTGAGTACATTGGGATTCGAACCCAAGACCGATGGATTAAAAGTCCAGTGCTCTACCAGGCTGAGCTATATACCCTACTAAATTTGTGGGCGTTAAATTCTATCTATCAATCTAACGCGCCTTTTACTATCTCATAAGCAAAACCTAAAGCGAGTATAGCGAGAAATAAAACCATTATTCAAAAGGTCTGAACTCCGATATAGAGAAAATTTATGAGTCACGGCAATAAAAATACTACTTCGATATCAAATATGATAAATAAGATAGCCACAATATAAAATCGGATGTCCACTTTATTACGAGCATCTTGGAACGGTTCAAAACCACACTCGTACGCAGACGTTTTTTCGTAATAAGGATCGTGTGTCGCTAAGAGGAGAGACACAATGAATAAAATACAGCTTAATATAAAACTAAAAAGGATAAAGAAAAATATTATTTGAAAACATTCTGTTAAAACTAGATTTTGATAAAATGTCATTATTTCTAATTTTGTTCTTTAAAGCGATTGGGTAAATAGCTTGCTAGATTACCTGGTCGTAGGCCCAAGTAGATTTGAACTACTGACTTCACGCTTATCAAGCGTGCACTCTAACCACTGAGTTATGAGCCTAATATTGTGTATTTGCAAGAAAGACGGGACTTGAACCCATAACCGATGGTTTTGAAGACCACTGTTCTACCAATTGAACTACTTTCTTAATGCCGAGATAATTTAAGTTTAATAAAGATGTCCTTTATAATTTTGAATGCGGCTTGAAAAACTTTGATCTATATATTTAAGTATTCCTAAAAAGTAAATAGAATAAGAAGAACGATCATCATAGCTAAAAGCGCGATTGCCTCTACGAGTGCAAATCCGATAATTGCTAATCTAAATAATTCATCTCTTTCGTTTGGGTTACGTGCAACTCCTAGTACTAAAGCTCCGAATACAGTTCCAATTCCGACTCCAGCTCCAGACATTCCAATAGTAGCTGCCCCAGCTCCGATTAATTTTGCTGCTGTTACTAACATATTTATGTTTTAAGATTCAGCTCTTTGAGGTAGTTTTTTTATAGTGACCTTGCATTCAGTTTTGTTTTTATACTTTAGTAATTAAATGTAAGTAAAAAAGGATTTCGAGGCCCCCGTCCTTAATCGTATCAGGAGGCTAGAATCTATAGTCCTTTGCGTTGGTAGAAATTTAATAAGTTGTAAAAATAGCTATTATCTGCCCCGCCGTACAGGGAAGCTTCCAGATTGGGAAAAGTTGTGATTAAAGCTCGGAAAGCCACAAAGTCAAACTCTACATAATTGGGAAATAAAAGTAAAGGACGTCTTTTAATATTGGTAAATTTTTGTCTCCTCGCTGCTTTCAATCTATGAAATTGTTGTATTTTTGAGCGTATAGAATACCACTTATTATTGGTTAGATTAATATTTCAATTATGCCGGTACCGTGTGCTTTTTTTATATCTTTTTATTTTATGACGAGATATCCCGTTTAAAGAATTCGTACGGGATAAACTAGTTGGCAAAACGCTTTCCGAATTTCTATTAGTTCTAGTTAAAATAATTGCGTATTTTAATCGATCTCTAACAAAGTTTTGATTATCCTCATACGCAAACAGATTGCGAAATAGGTTTTCGCTCTGTACAGGTTTTTTTCCTACGCCCCTGTTAATAACGATTTTCAATAATAAGTTTATCTTTTGACGTAATTGCGTATAGTACCGAGTCCTTAGCTTTTTGTGAGTTTTTTTTACGCCCACCCTGCTGTGATTCGCAATATCATAAACAAAATGCGCTAAATTTTTCTGTTTGAACCTATCGTTTTGAGCTCTTGTCTTGGATTTCTGATTAAAAGAAGAAAAGCCTCGATTGGGATTTCATCATGTTTTAATACCAAGCCTTCGACGATTTTGCCTTTTTCTTAGAAAATTTCTCTTTTGGTTAACAATTAAGCTTTGACTTTTCTTGATAAAGTAGTGTTTTGGGTTTAATGACAATAATAAATCCAAGCGTTTCGATAGGCTATTTACCCCTTTATTCAATAACTGCTTTCTTTTCCATCTCATCCTAGAAGAGTTTGATGGGCGAAAAACATCAAAGGGTGCAAATTTTCGACCCTTAAATTTTTCTGGGCCAATAGTGTTGACATTGCGTAAAGCTTCCCATAATACTTTCTTATATTTGTTTGCAAATAATGAATTTTTGGTAAGTACAGAAAAACGTAATGATTTAAATAATGAAGTATTATCGAAAAGTAGTTTCTTTTTCTCCTTTTGTGAGAGGATCCTCAAATAGCTGTTTATTACCTTTTTCGAGAATGGAGGTAAATGTTTAGTCCTACTTTCCCGTTTAGACAGATGATGTAATACACTAGTTGAGAAAATGAGGCCCTTTGTCGTCTTTTTTCAAGCATTCAATTCTCGTTTTTGAATTCTCTTTTTCGCATAAAAACGCTCTCGGGAAGTTATTAAAGAGTTAAGGGGAGATGAACTTTGTTTGGAGAATCGTCGTCGTAGAGATTTAGAAGGTAAAATCTTTTTAAAATTAATGTCATAGTTACGTGGAAATAGGCGCTCTGACCTTGCATTAGAGTTTAAATCTTTAACATTTAATCGCCACTTCTGATTTTTACCGTTTCTATTGGGATATAGAGCCCTAAATTTGATTCTTCTTCAGTCGTCGAAAAGTATTGACTTTTGTACGCCCGATGCAAAATATTTATTTATTTTAAGATAGGTAGAGCTGAATACATCTTTTTCAAGTACTTGGGGACTGATAAAATTGCGAAATATTAAAGAATCTATTGTGTTTTTTGGAAAAAAAGAAAACTCTCTCATATGATGAGAAATTTTAGTTGAATTTGATGCTTCAAAGCTGAACTCGTCTTGCAAGTAATTCAACGTAAAGGAGAAAAATAAAAGGTTAAGGTCTTTATAGGACGCTTTACGACTTACCCAAGATTTTTCTTTTCTTAGTTGCTCAAAAATTCGTTTAAAGGCCTTGCTTCGGAACCCTATTTGTTTATGTAAAAATACAAAGTTATTGTTCTTGGAGAAAAAATTCAAGCTTCCTTCGAAACTGGTATTCTCCGAGTCTTTTATTTTATCAATTTTCTGTCTATAATCATTAAACGATTTTTTGGCGTTTTCAACATCAGTAGAGAGGCGCAAAGGCAAAAGGAATATTTTAATTAACTGAATTAAGTTCAGTGTGTTTTTGCTTGAATATGAATTTACTATTCCTTTGTACTCGGTATAACTAGAAAATTGTAATGTCAGAACTCTTAAATAAAGGCTTCTGAATAACGTGGGGTGCAGTTTCTTCGACAAAGTTTTCGGAACACGAGAGAGTAGTCGAAGGTAAGAGACCAAACGCCCACTGGTTTGTGCTAATTTATATAAAGGTGCGTTTATCTTTCGATAAGCAGATCATAAACGTAAAAAAAATATACGGAGATCAGAATTCACTGAAAAATTTATCATTAGGAATTGCACAATCTTTTTTAATCGTTTATGGTTCTCAAGTAAAAAGGCCGCGCCTTTTATCCACCCCGATAATCATTCTAAAGCACTTAAACTGTAAGAAGCTCCTCCTAATTTGGCCTTCAACACACTTTTCGAGAAGTTGCTAGAAGGCCTTTCCGCGCTTTGAATTTTTCGAGATTTTGGGCGTATACTTGCTCGTGACTGTTCATAGAAATCGATATGTCTATTAGAGTGTATTAATTTCCTATAGGCGGCTCTAACTTCTCTTAATGAAGCCGCAAAGCTCTCGCCTTTTCAGCCCCGAAAGAATTCATAAATAATCTTTAATAAGAGTCTTTTTACAGAAGTTAGTGTTTTTGTTACCCTATTTTTAGAAAGTAAGTTATAAAACAGTTGAAAGTATTCGACTTTTTCTAGACTAGGGAGGTACCAGACTTTTTTTTTGCGCGTTTCAATCGTAACTCTTCCATTTAAATCTCTAGGCGTTTGCAACTGTATACCTCCTGCCACGCTGGGAAAGAATTCAGAAGGGGGGAATTTCCCTTTTTTACTGCTACTGTTCAGTACTTCTCGATACGTTAACACTCTAGTCTGTTTTCTCACTTTATTAATTTCTTGATGGCGGTGTCATCTTTTCCACAATAAATTCGTTAAACGCAAGCTGAAGAAACTTCAAATTTTGGGGTCAGTAAAATGTAGTAAGTCTCCAATTTGTACCCTGTATCCCGGTGTATTGACAGAACGGTGGTTTATTGATAAGCCTCGATTTTTAATGAAGAAATTTGCTATGAAAATGGTTGGCATTAGTTTTAAACGAAAACAAAGAACGTCAAGACGAGATTCAAAAATACGAAAAAAGTTTAATAGTTTAAACTGTCTACTATTTTTATAAAGTTTGTTAAACCAATTAACAACTTTTGAGTTATCTATTTTTCTGTAAAAGCTTAAAAAGCCTTTCTTTCTACTTAATTCAACTTTATATAAATTATTTTGTCTAAAAAACCTAAATTTACGTCTTTTTTTAGTGGAGAAATTATAGAACCTCAAACCAAAAGAAAAACGTAATTTATATCAGCTTAGGGAAGTCATACCTCTTGTATGTCTTCCAAGAGGCCCTTTTTTTCACCTTAGAAATTTTTGCACACGCCTATCTTGAAAGAATCTTAGCCTTCCAAGGCGTGCTATAAATGTTTTCTCTTGTAATCTTTTAACAATTTTATACCTGGGTTTATACCAATTTGACACAATTCTGTTACTGTCTCAATAATTTTTTTAATTTTTTTAATATTAAGAGATAAAATAATTCCTGCTCTTCTCTTGAACTCAAGAAATAACTCTGTTCAATCATTTTAAACATTAGTTCGATAAGCGTGACAGAATCATCATTCCCAATCAATGGAATCGATGGAATTGTAATATCGGAATTTGAATCTGTAAGACCAAAGGTTATAGTTTTGTTTAAATTAGCTTCGCGAATTATGGCTTTATCTACATTTAAACAAAGTATAAAATCTGGAAATGACGGATGAGCGCCTCGAGAAGTTCTACCAAGTACGCGCTTTAATAAAACAAACTTTTTCTTTGAAACGTGCTTGTTTGCTGAGATTTTTTTGAAGACGGATAAAACAAAGGATCAAATTTTACTTCAGTTTGTTAGCATTCCTCCTGATCAAGAAGAATCCAGATATCCTAAATAATAAGGTAACCTTTTACCCTGCAATTTAAAATTTCAGTCAAGTGCAGATTTTAATCAGGTTCTTGAAGTATAACGATTCGTTGATAAAACAAAGAACCGTTGTCGTCTTAGAAACGCTTTTGAAAATAAATGGGAACATCTTTCCCACGACCAAAGAATAGCAAAGTTATCAAAGATGCTAATCTCTTGGTGATTAGATAAAATTAATGAATTCATTGTTTTATTAAGTATTTTTTGTTGGTGGCCTATATGCGCCCGCATTTGTAAAAGCTTCTTGAATTTCAAAATTGAGAGAGTTGTTTTCATTTTATTAAAGGTTACTTTTTTTTCCCTCTTTACGCTGTGTGATTTCGTTAATATATCGAAGACCTTTTCCTTTATAGGGTTCAATTGGTCGAAGCGCTTTAATTTCTGCGACGAAGTTATTTAGCTGCTGTTTATCATCAAAGTAGGTCAGGTATACAGAAGAACGATCATTTAGTCGCTTGAAATACATCCCACGAGGTGTTGGTTTATTGATTGGATGGCTATAACCTAATTTTAAAACTAATTCTTGCTTGTTTTTATCAAAATCCAGTTTATAGCCCACTCCAATTGCCCGAATTTTTGTACTAAACCCTATCCTCACTCCATGAAGAACCTTTTCAAATCTTTCTTGGAGTACATTTATGGTTCTTTTAGAAACATTTTTATGATCAGAAAATATGTATAACTGTTGTGAAGTGGCAATTAGAGTTATCGTACCAAATAAAGGGAAGTATTTGAAGCTGTAAGCACCCTGTACTCCGGCTCAACGTTGACTGCCTTCAAGATGAATTAATGTCTTTTGTAGATTGATTAAATGCTTATTAAAAGAGAAAAACATCTCGAATTTACGCAGCAGCAAGTAGGATTTTACCTCCGACATTCTTAAGACGAGCGTCTGTATCAGTCATGACTCCATAAGATGTAGACAGTACAAAAATACCGTAACCTTTTTCCTTTTTCCAAAGGGCTTGAATTGAAGAATTTGATTGCACGTGATTAGAACCTATGTATACCAAAGATTTGATTATGTTTTTTCGGTCCGAGCCGAATCGACAAAATACTTTAGTCTGCTTTTTTTGGTCCTTCATAGTTTCAAAAACATACTTTTTAATAAAGCCTTCTCGCACCATAACGTTTAGGACCTGTCGATTCAATCTTGAGAGAGGTCCTTTCAAGGTAATATACTTTAGAGAATGCTTTTTGGCATTAATAAGTGAAGAAACTAAATGATTAAGTTGCAACATAGACCCCTACCAACTTGAAGCGCGAATTCCGGGTAGAAGTCCTTGAGAGGCCATTTTCCGGAACTGGTGTCGCGACGTTTTGGTTAGCCTGAACACACCTCGCCCTCGATTAGTTATCATACAACGGTTGGAAGATTTGTTCAGAGAAGCTCATTGGTATTTATTAGTCAGTTTAATAAATATTTTATGTCTTATAGAAGGATTTAATGCTCTATCTTCCATAAGACTACGCAGTGTGCTCACCTTTATTTCATTAAATTTTGAATATAGTCGTAAGTTTCTATCGCGAAAGTATCGACTTTTCATAGTTATAAATTTTTGGAGACAATCGGATTCGAACCGATGACCTAATGCATGCAAAGCATCTATTCTACCAACTGAACTATGTCCCCGTTCAAGGTCAAGAGTGGAATCGAACCACTTTTCTAAAATTTGCAATTTTATACATTACCAATATGTTACATGACCGTGGTCCTTTTTACAAAGTTAAAAAATTTGAGATAGCAGGTAAAAGAAGCCTTGTTCAAAAACTAAAGGATAACATAGTAAAACAGGGGTAAAGAGAAATAAAGTAATAAGTCTTAAAAAATATCAGATGCGTTCAATTTTTAGGGGATTAAATATGAGAATCTTTTTGTTTTCAAAACTAGAAATTTTTAGTAATCGTAAATAATAATAAAAGCTAGCGACTGTTATCAACAAACTAGCGAACAGGATGAAGTATTCACCAGATAGAATCAAAAGAGATAAAACATCAAACTTTATGTAAAATCCGGCTAAAGGGGGGATACCACTCATTGAAAATACTATAACGATAAAAAGAAATAGAAAGAAAGAGTTCTCTTTTATATTCTTAAGCAGCGAACTAAGAAAATTTACTTGTTGGTTATTAAATGTTATCATGTATCAAAGAAGAAGGGTCGAAATTGTGTAAATAATTAAGTAAACTATAAGTGCAGTGAAAGATCGGAGCGATGTTTGTAAAGTAAAAGTAAATAAAAGAAAAGCCACGTGACCTACTGAGCTGTACACAAAAAACTTTTTTAATATCTTTTGATCAAATGCTCCCAGAAATCCGAAAATTAGTGACAAAAACCCTGTTAGTAGAAATAATTGGGAAATAATTAATTCGTATTCATTAAAGGCTACAGCAAATATTTCAAAGAAGAACAAAGAGAAAATTACGGTAAAGAGAGTAATTAATACGACCATTGAGGATGTCGGCATGCGTGTATAAATCGTCGGCGCTCAAACGTGAAATGGCGCACCTTTAATTTTGTACAGAAGTGCTCCGATTAAAAAACTTAAGTTTAGTAAAACGATCCCATAAACTAAAGAATCAAAAGTATAAAAATTCTCTATAACTTGGGTGTTATCTATTGACAAGATTTCTTGTGTTATGGCATTCAAGGTCTCTTCATTTGCAATTTTTTCCAACAATTTAAAAGACGAGGAGAGAAAATCAGAAGCAAAGAATTCTTCCCACTCTTGAAACTTTAGAATTGAGTAATTAATTTGATCAGAAGTCATACTCAACGTATATTGTAAATTAGCAGACGTCTCTGACTCTACCATCAATTCACCTTTATCGTTAAAAAGCGTTTTTAAACCTAAAACCTCAAAAAAGCTTTGTGCAGGGCCCAAGGCTAATCTTCATTGAGTTAATGATACAAAATCATGTATTGTAGAAAAATAAGCATCGTCTATATTTCTAGACAGAAAACCTAAATCAGGGTGCCAAGAATGAACAAAGCTTTTATCTAAAGTGGTAGTGGTATAACTAACTTTATCTAAACTTTCGCGAGATGCTACTGAGGCTCCTAGAAAGGGTACTGTCAGCGCTTGCGAGAATTTTGAAAGCGATTCGATATCAAAAATTTCTGTTTCCGCTTTGTTAGTTAATAAAATGTCCGGAAAGTTATGCTGCCCATTAATGAAGTCTTTCTCACGTACTATTGTTTTTGAGCTATCTAAAAGCAAGCTAGTTGAGTCTGATAGATCTGTATTCTGGAAAGAGTAGATAGTTTCAAGAAAACTTGGAGATATTATTTTTTCTGTAGTATTTTGATAAAATAAGTTTGCAGTCGATATATTAAGCAGATTTGATGAGCTAAACTGGTAATAGACTAAAAGTATTGAGATAACTAAAAAAATGGATGATATGCTACCTATGATTAAGTACTGAATACCGACAGAGGAAGCGGTTTTCGTATCCTTCTCGAAACCAGCCAAAATGTATGCTATAAAACTCAAACCTTCAATGATTAAAAAAGCTTCTAATAAATCGGCAATCTTGAATATTAATAAGCCGAGCAGTAGAACAAAAAAGATTAGCGTGGCAAACTCTATTTTTTCGTTCTGCTTAGTGAAAAAAATCTGCCATAAATATATGCTAATCACTAAAAATAAGACACCAAAAATCAGAAAAATGGTATTATTTTGCAGAATCAATTTCGGGCTGTCGACAACTCACTCAACGGATAGTGGAGTATGAAGAACGATTAGAAACAGTAATGAAGAAAAAAAAACCATTAAACAGAGTGAAGAAACTGCAGAGCTTTTTAGTTCTATAAAAAATGTGAAAAAAATAAATAATGTTAACAAGACTGTTAACTCAACTTCTCAATAATAAGATCAAAAATTTTGGATTAACATTATTTAATAGTGGGAAGTGTTCACGTCATTTGACAACGCAAAATGACGTGGTAAAAGCGCAAGCGTTACAGATTTGTATTCAATAAAATCCAAAACGTTGCTGTAAGCTACTTCAAGAAACCCTATGACAGGAAATTCTTTTCGTAATGGGTGCCCTTTAAACCCGTAGTCCGTTAAAATTCTCCGTAAATCTGGATGGTTCAAAAAACCTATCCCAAACATATCCCAAATTTCTCTTTCTGGTCAATTTGCATTCGGGTAGATAGAACACACCGAAGGGAGTCATTCTAAATCTTGCGTAAAAGTTGCTAATTCAAACCTCGAATCAAAGTAATGGCTAAGTAGGGAATAAAAAACTACAAAACGATTCTTTAATTGCGGATAATCCGCACAAATTATATCAGCTAAACTTTCTAACTTTAGTAAACTAGAGTTAGAAAAAACAGTTAAAGTGGGGTATAACAAATCTTTGGTGATATAACCAAAAAATTTGTTCCCGTTTGTTAAGATTAATCGTAAGGGTGGAATTATCGTTAAGATATTAACATACACGGCAATTTCCAAAACCTTAAAATTAAGTCGAGACAAGTCTGATTCTATATTTTGTAATAACATTTTATTGTCATTAATGTTGAACGACATAAATGCTCAAAGGAGGAATTGAACCACCGACACAAAGATTTTCAGTCTTCTGCTCTACCACTGAGCTATTCAAGCTTTCTTTTTTCAATTATAATGAGGAAGGTTGGATTCGAACCAACGTAGAATTGGATTCAATAGATTTACAGTCTACCGCTTTTAACCACTCAGCCACTGCCTCTATAATGATTTAATAAGATATTAATCTATATAGTACACTCTATAGGATTCGAACCTATAACCGTCAACTTAGAAGGCTGCTGCTCTTCCATTGAGCTAAGAATGCGCCCTCTCTCCAAGCTGGATTCGAACCAGCGACCTAATGGTTAACAGCCATTCGCTCTACCACTGAGCTATTGAAGAAATTTCAATCGGGATAGTGAGATTCGAACACACGACCTTTTGTTCCCAAAACAAATGCGCTACCGCTGCGCTATATCCCGAATAAGATAATACTTATATTAATAACTTATCTTTACCGCTTCTCGTTAAGTAAAAGAGATTTTAAGTTTAACTCCCGCTGTTTGACGTATCACCGATGAAATTAAAACCCTAACGCGCTCGCTATTTATTTTTTCAGATGGAAATGTTTTTCCAAACTCACAAATAACAATTACTGTTTTAGAATATTCCACCTTATCAAAGTGTTGCTGCGATTTTTTATTCACGTGGGGGGACTTTAATAAAGTCGTTCTTTTGATTCTCCGTTGAACGGGCTTTTCTGATATTTTAAAATGCCCTCCACTCCTCAAACTATTTAGTCTTTGCTTAAGTCGAGAAGCAAAATTCTGGAAACTTGAAGAATTTCAACCTATTAGATCAAAACGCAATGTTAGGGGTACAATATTCTGTTTGGGCTTAAGATCAAATAGCAATAAACGGCTAGAGAGAGTATTTGATAAATTTAGCGTATTAAAAACTTTATTTTTTAGTACCTGAGTATGTTTTAAAGATATAAATTGACGGATGCGTTGATTCATGAAAAAAGGACCACTCGGATACCTAGAATATTTTCGGTGTTTTTGTATAGAATCAAAAAATGTCAATGAGTCGAGATTTTTCACGGATAACTTTAATGAGTTTTTTCTACTCTTTAGTAGACTGTACCTACCTTTTTTCTTTAAAAATGGGTGTGTTTTATTTCTCCCGAGAGCAGAACTTAAAAGTCAGTTCAACACACCTTTTTCGAGTGCTCAAGAATATTTTTTTCCTTTTTTATAAGATTGAAAATCAAGACTTGTTGTGCGATCTATCCTATCAGAAAGAGGGAAGAATCCTATGTTCTCAAGCTTCTGGTTAATTTTGGGTCTGAATTTAGTGAGAAAGTCCTTTTCTGCGATCATTATTTTTAACTTTGTAGAATCCCGGTATGTTTTTTGTTTGAATGCATCTGAGTTGATCAAGAACTTGGTACCGGAGCGTTTAAGTTTTTTAAGAGCGCGTTCTTGTACGCTACTACTTGTCTTCTTGCTATTAAATCACGAAATTGAATCAAGATAGGACCCTTTCTGGGGCGAAAACCACATTCTTCCCAATTTAATGGGACGCATCAAACTTATATTCAAACGGTGTCCTTGTAAAGTGCGAAAACTAATCGTTGAGTTAGTTGACGTTCTTTTTTTCCCATCTTTATTAAATGAAGTTATCCTATTATGATTAGTTTGATCAGGAATCAGGATATTACTTTTCAGATTGCTATAGCTCTTCAGGTTTTTTTTCGGCGTGTAAAAGCTTGAAAAATTGCTCAAAAATATATCTTCAGGTTTTTTTTCAGATGATTTTTGACTTCTAAACGAAACGCTATTTTTAATTCATAAATCAGTAGACTGCTGCTGCTTTTCCAATTGAAGTTCTGACAACTTTGATTTGTGAGACGCTAGCGTGAAAATATTGATGTGCAGTGATTTAGAGAGCGATTTTTTAGAAGGGGCTCTTAAAAACTCTTTAAAAAAACTAAAAATCATCTTTTGTTCTTTTAATGAAGAATACCATTTTGGGGTTCCTAAGTTTTTACGTCTGTTGTATGAAGACTTTTTAATTACATAGCCAAACGGCGACGCGTAAGACTCGAAAATAATTTTCGGCGCTGAAACAAAATTCAATTGAGGGTATCGTACATTTAGGGGGAGGGCAGCTTTATGCGAATTTGATTGCATAACTTTTGATTTCCCGTTTTTCATCAAAAACGCTCTAATTAATGCCTTATAGTGTGTATTACCATTAAAAGATTTAAGAAGCATTGCTTTTTTTTGGGGAAAGCTACTTGTTAATGGTGTATTGTATGAATTCATTTTTGTAAATATTGAGATTTTATTGGTTTTTAAATTTGAAAGTTCGATTGTCTTGGCAGTGTAGTTAAAATTTGTCATCTCTAGATATTAGTTTAGACTTCAAACCTAGTTTTTTCTGTACGTGAAGTAAAGAATCTTTGACCAGTTTGAAGTTCGAAGATGTCACTTCAAATAAAATTGTGCCGGGAATCACAGTTGCTTCCCAGGACGCAACATTACCTTTTCCTTTACCCATACGAACCTCTAAAGGCTTTTTAGTTTTTGGCACCATAGGGTAAACTCTCAATCAAATACGCCCTTTTCTTTGCATTAGATAAGTTAAAGTTTTTTGCAGCGCAAATATTCGGGAATTTGACAGGCTCCCGTACTCAAGGATTTGGATCCCTAGCTTTCCGTAGACTAATGGACTTTGCCTGGTTAATTTTTTGAAACTAAGTATCTTTGAAAAATTTTTTTTATATTGTCTTTTTGGTGGAAAATGCTTCATTATCTTTTATTAATAAAGTAATGTCAATAACTAGTGAGAAGTTTATGATATAAATCGTGGTAATCTGCTCCATATCATACCCACAATCTAATACCAAACAGTCCTTTTTTAATCAGCCCGTGTGAAGAGCAAAACTCAATATCTAAGTCTTGGCGCTGAAACGGTATATTTCCACTAGTATATACTAATGATTTTGTTCGATTCCAACGATCAAAACGACCCTTAAATTGGATACGGAAACCTTTCAATTTAATCAACGTACCACTTAAGTTAGCCAATAATCTAATTAAAAAACGTATAAAGGGTATCTGTCTCTTATTTTGCCCCAACTTACTAATCTGCATACCCATAAAACGTACAAGAACTTTCAAATTACGGGTTGTAAGAGCAATTAACGACAGTAAGATAAAATCGTGAAGGTAAGGCCCTCTTTTACTATTTCTATTCGCTAGAAGTGAAGGCTGTTTAGATAATCTTTGATATTGTCTATTAATATTAATTTTAGCCGAACGTATTTGCTGGAAAAGCCTTTGCTTACTAAACCTGCTAGTAGATTCAGGTATCGCGAAAGGCACAAATCTCGATTGAAACTTAAGCATACTGAGCGAGTTTATAAAGAAGATCTCAACCTTTGCGTTTAATAAAAACTCAATAATATGGTGAAGGTCTTTTAATGATAAGTGAGTATCTTGTGCAATCAGTGAAGACCTTAAAAGTAAAAACTTACTAAACGGCTGCATTTTTTGAGCATCTATTTTAAAACTAGACTTTTTATCTTTTAAGGCGCTTGCCTCTTTAGAAATACCTTGAGGCATTGTATGATAAAGGTGGTGGCTTAACCGTTCCAAAAACATTTTGATCAGGTAGGATTTTCTTTGTCTATACTGATTTTTGTTTTTAGAAAAATAGTAGCGGAAATTCCTCGTTAAAGGTTCAATGTACGATTGTCACGTAAAAAGCGCGTTAGTAAAATTTAATCTTTTGATTTTGTTTAAAATAGCTAAACTTTTTATTTTTAGAAGTTTTTCCTCGGTTTTCATTTTTAATATTCTAATAGTTTTTTTTCTAGAACTGTTCAAGCGTTTTTTACCTCCGCCAGCAAAACGCGCTTGTTGCACCACGTTCAGCGTATAAGCGCTCAAAATAGAAGTTTTGCTAACAGAGCTACTATTATATTCAGGATTGTACGTGACTCTTCCAATACCCGCATTTAACTGTTTACTAATTTGCCCTTTTTTCTGGGTGAATAAAAATTTGCAAAAATGACTGATAAAATAGCTAAACTTTTTATAGATTTCATAAAGAGAGCTTGTTTTTTTAGCCATTAGTAACTGTTTTTGTTTTGAAGTCACTGGTGGGTTAAAATAAAGGTGTAACATTAAAGCTCCGATTAGGGAAGGATGTTTTTTATGGCCAAGAAGTGGCTCAAAATTATAATTCATCGTGTTATTGTGATGTTCTAAAGAATCTATAACCCTTTTTAAAAGTAAATTGTGGTTTTTGGAAACTGTAAAGTCTGTAAAGTTTAAAAGACCTCCGTTTTTTCTTCACCCATTTACTCCATCATGAGTTGTAAACTTTTTAATTGTTGAACTTCTTTTTTGCAAAATCTCTCCTAAAAACGCTCCTTTGAAATCCTTAGTTCTGGGTTTTATAGGATCTTTCGGGCCGGCGTATACGCCTTCTTTCTTGTTTCCTAACCATTCAAACAAGGGAAAGCTCTCCTTATAAAGGCGCCCCACGGGTAAATTGCTTGGACTTTTAAGAAGCTTCTTCGTTTCAAACTTTCACCGGTTTTTCAAATCTTGGGTACTTTTACGCTTAGGGGACTCTTTTTTTCCAAGAGCCGTATTATACTTCAACGAACGTAAAGCGTAAAAATAGACCGTAATAAGAAATTTATCACTTCCTTGATTTAATACAGTGACCCCGCAGTTCAAAGAAGGGTATCTATTAAATATTAAAAAGCTTTCAAGAATTTCTTGAATTTTCAATGTTTTATGTAACATGTTACCATAATTTCAGCTATCTTGAACTCATAAAGATTTTCATTTTCGGGAAGTTCCTATACGTCATAAAACTGGATTTATTTTTTGTCCTTTGATACCCATAGTTTAATAGTTATTTTTTTCCATATCGGAAGGTTTGGCGAGTTTTTACAAATTCGCCTAATTTATGACCTACCATCGATGAATCCAGATTAATCTTGTGAAATGTGTACCCGTCGTGGAGCCCTATCGATAAGTTTAAAAAGAGGGGAAGTATAGAACTGCCCCTCGAATCTGTTTTAAAAAGTGTATTTCTTTTTTTTAGAAAATAGGCTTGGAAAAGATGGCGACTTGAATAATTAAATTTTCATTTAGACCTCCGTGCTCTCATAATTTTATTTTGATCTGCGACTAGTGAATATTCGCCAGTTTGTATGCTTTACTTTACGTGTCTTAACGTTTTTGGTTAGTAGGCCTCTCGGATTTACTGAGGGTCTTCCTCCTGAAGTTTTACCTTCCCCACCTCCGTGCGGATGGTCCACTGGATTCATTGCCACACCTCTAACTTTTGGTCTTCTTCCAAGATGCCTTGATTTTCCCGCAAATTTTAACGACTCGTACGCATTACTAAAGTTTAAACGGTGGCCTACACTAGCAAATACTTTTTTGTGAAATAATTTTTGTTCACTGGAAGGTAAAAGAACTAACACATAATCTTTCACTCAAGTATATCTTTGAAGTACCCTCCCTTCTGAACCGTCGGACAAAATATATTTCGGTTTTTGTGCATTATTACTACTTCCTATTTGATTACAAGACTCACCGACCTCAAAATTCATTAACTGTTTATAAAGATCATTTGAATCCCTAAGTTCATCCAAAATACTAACTTTTGAAGAAGTGCGCTGGAAGTAAAATGTCCTCGTGTTCTTATTGAAGAGTTGGTATATCATTGAAGAATGTCTAGAAGAGTAAATTAAGCCTGTTAAGAGTAAAGAATTGTTACCTGAAGATCAATTTAAAGGTCTTATAAATCTTTTATTCCCTCCGCCTCGGTGGCGGACAGTTATATTCCCTCTTGCCCCACGTCCTGCTGTCTTATTTATTCTTTTTTTGTATTTGTTGTAATTCTTTAGTAAAGATAATCTCATCTAACCTTCGTAATTATTTTTTCAACCAAATACGTTTTTTTGCAGTTTTCCCATTCGAACTAGTTCGTTGACCTCTGACTGGAAGCCCGCGGCTAGCCCGAAGAAAACGTATCGAATTTCTAGACGCTGTTCTGGTAGAAACCTGCCTGAATTCTCGCTTATAAGAGTTATCAGATAGGTATACATATGATGTTTTCTTTATATTTAAGGCGGGCGCAAAGCCAACTCTAGGATATTTATTCATAAATTTATTTTCGGCAGAAACAGACATATTTAATAATTTTATAAACTTCGTTTAAACGAAGTTTAATCCATTAGAGAAGACGTTTTTTTGTATTTTATAAAGTCCATTTATACTTTATGATAATTAAATGATAATAAAACAATATGTACCTTTTAATTTTATTTTTGCCTTTATTCAATTTTTTAGCTTTAATATTAACAAGTTTCTTCTTTAAAAAAAGCGACTTATTACGACTTGCGGTATTCAATATGCTTTTATTGACTAGTATTGCTTTAACAATACTTAATGAAATCGTTG
>JACLAD010002579.1_pt1 | contig 40744 bp, 36 predicted proteins | sample 8027901 | NCBI WGS metagenome assembly JACLAD01 (sample SAMN15725071, study PRJNA655200) | protist metagenome | isolation source: fluorescence activated cell sorting (FACS) single amplified genomes of... | place: Spain: Blaines Bay Microbial Observatory, Mediterranean Sea | collected 2016-07-05 | reverse complement strand
CGAGAGTGTTGCTGTTTTACTGATTTCTTCATCAATTACAGAAGGATCATCTTTGGTACAGGATGTAAATAGTAACATCATACAGATGACTACAGCCGATAAAAAATTTAATTTTCTCATAATATAAGATATTGAATTGGTTAATACATTTCTTTCATTCTGTTGAAATGAAAATCTAATTATCAGATATTTAGAGGGATGATATCCAAAGCTTCTTGAGCAGGGAGTAAACAAATTTACCTGTTAATTAAAACAAAATATATAGGGGAATTCCCTTAATTTTTTATGTAAAGTATCTGATCATCAATAAATTATATTCATTAAAGACAAATTATTATCTTATCCACTTCATCATTTCATTTATTTCTTAAATTCGTCTAGCATAATTATTGACTCTATTCATTCTTAATCGCATCTTTATGAAGAAAATCCCTTACCTCGTCATACTCATTAGTACTATTTTAGGCTGTAAGTCTTTACAAAACACATCGGAAGTCTCGCAGCCCACAGTAGCAAACCTGGATCTTGTGAACGTTCAAAATGACAAAGTAGAGGTTGTAATTGATCCTGCACGTTTCACTTCTGAAACCACGACTTTTTACATTCCCAAAACAGTTCCCGGTACTTATTCCGAAGATAATTATGGCAGGTTTATAGAAGATTTCAAGGCGCTGGACTATGAAGGGAAGGAAATTCAATTTACTGCAGTAGATGAAAATTCCTGGTTGATACCCAACGCAGAAAACCTTGACAAGGTAAGTTATTGGGTAAACGACACTTATGACACTCAGGGCGAAGGTGGCGTTTTCTCTCCCTCGGGAACCAATATAATGGAAAATCAGAATTTTATGCTCAACCTACACGGATTCGTTGGTTATTTTGATGGACTTGAAGAGCAGCAATACCGCCTGGAAATTAAGAGGCCGGAAAATTTAATACCGGGTACCGCGCTGACCCTATATGATACTTCGGAATCACAGGAACAGGAAAAGACCGATATCTTCCTGCTCGATCGCTATTTCCAGGTAACAGATAATCCTATCATGTATGCACTACCCGATACTACTGCATTTAGCGTGGAAGGCATGAAAGTGCTCGTTGATGTTTATTCTCCCAACAAAGTATATTCTTCCGAAGATATTACACCGGGGATTAAAGAAATGATAGCAGCACAAAAAAGATTCCTGGGCGATATTGACAATACAGACAAATATGCCATTTTACTCTATTTAGCGCAGGCAGGACAACAGGATGCCACAGGCATGGGGGCTTTGGAACATCACACTTCCACTGTAGTGGTTTTACCAGAAAGCATGCCAAAACCAGCACTTCAAAAGACCATGACAGATGTGGTTTCTCATGAATTTTTTCACATTCTTACTCCTCTAAATGTTCATTCGCAGGAGATTCATTACTTTGATTATAACGCTCCTGAAATGTCTGAGCACCTTTGGATGTATGAAGGTGTAACCGAGTATTTTGCCAACCTGTTTCAGGTTAACCAGGGACTTATTGAAGAAGAAGATTTCTACGGAAGAATGACAGGTAAGATCGAAACTTCCATGAATTTTGATGACACCATGCCTTTTACAGTGATGAGCAGGAACATTTTGGAGGAGGAATATGCAAAAAGTTACTACAACGTATATCAAAAGGGAGCCTTAATAGGTATGGCACTTGATATACGATTAAGGGAATTAAGTAATGGAGAAATGGGTATTCTTGATGTAATGAAAAAACTTAGTGAGAAAAATGGAAAAGACAGACCATTTCAGGATGAACAACTATTTAAAGATATTGTAGCACTCTCTTATCCTGAAATAGAAACTTTTTTTGAAAAATATGTGAGCGGAACCACGCCAATTCCTTATGACGAATTTTTTAATAAAGTGGGACTGGAGTTAACTGAAGAAGAAGTTAATACCAGCTATTTTCTGAAGGGGCAAACACCTTATGTTGACATAAATTCTGAAACGGGAGAATTATTCTTTAGAGAAAATATTACTTTCAATTCATTCCTTGATGAACTGGGAGTTGAAGGTGGCGATATCATCAAAAGTATAAACGGAACCGCTGTAAACCAGGAAAACGCATATAACATCATCATGTCCAGCCTTTCCTGGGAGCCCGGAACAGAGGTAACCATTGTTGTAGAACGTAATGACGAAGAAATAACTTTAGCAGAAACTGCTTTCCAACCCCAGGATAAGGAATTAAAACTGGTGGATCAGTCATTAGATGAAAGCAACTCAAAAGTTCAACTTCGGCGCTCATGGTTAAAAGATTAAATTAGATTTCTTTTGAGTTCTAATGAAAACCATCAGCATTTTAAAATTTACAAGCCTTACGGGTATTTAAGCCAGTTCATCAACAATCAGAAAACCCGGAAAAATAAAAAACTCCTGGGTGAGTTGTTTCGCTTTCCTTCAGAAACTATGGCCATTGGCAGATTGGATCAGGATTCTGAAGGTTTGTTGCTTTTAACCACAAGCGGAAAGATGAGTGAAAAAGTGCGTAGCAAAGAGGTTGAAAAGGAATATTACGTTCAGGTAGATGGACTAATTGATGAAAAAGCCATTCAAGAACTTAAGAGCGGAATTGAAATCGGCATTTCCGGAAAGAAGTATATGACCAGGCCTTGCCAAGCTTTTATCCTTGACACTGTTCCCCTATTTCCTGAAAGAGCAAAAAGAATTAGAGATTCACGCCACGGCCCTACCAGTTGGATCTCCATTACAATCACAGAAGGAAAGTTCCGGCAGGTCAAAAAAATGACTGCAGCAGTGGGTTATCCTACCTTGCGACTCGTACGCGTAAGAATAGGCCTGGAAACCCTCACAGGACTTTCTTCCGGAGAAGTTATTCTCGTGGAAGATTTTAAACTCCATTAAATTAGAAGGCGATCAACCCGATCGCCTTCTAAAAATTTTGTTTCAAAAATGACATTTTTGAAGCCTATTCCGAAAGACCTTTTTTGATCCACCCGGCGATCTGCAAAGTACGCTTCACCTGATGTTTGATGGCCTCCTTCGTTTCTTCTTTAAGATCTTTATCACCGGCCGTAACGCTCACACCGTATGGATTACCGCCACCGGCAAAAATTGCTTTATCTGTATATCCCGGTGCAGCAATAATAGCTCCCCAATGATGCATGGTTTTATAAAGGGAAAGTAAGGTAGATTCCTGGCCACCGTGCGGATTACTGGCGCTGGTCATACCACTTACCACCTTATTGGCAAGTTTTCCGCTAAACCAAAGTCCGCCGGTAGTGTCTAAAAACTGCTTTAATTGAGAAGGAAGATTACCATATCTGGTAGGAGCACTAAAAATAACCGCATCTGCATTTTCCAGGTCATCCAGGCTTACTGTAGGTACATCTTTTGTTGCCTCAAGATGCTTCTTCCAGTCTTCATTGGCAGCAATGGCTTCATCGGGTGCCAATTCGGGCACTTTGAAAAGTTTGGCTTCGGCTGCACCCAAGTTCTTTGCGGCCTCCACTGCCCATTTTGCCATTTGATAATTTGTTCCTGTAGAGCTATAATAAATTACAGCAAATTTCACATTTTTCATACTCAATTACTTTTATAGTTATAATAACAACCATAAAATAAACTTATTTCCTGAAGTTTATTTTAAACTTATTATAAATTTTAGAAGTAACTCAAAGCAAAAGCCCGGCAGGAATGTATAGGTCACAGAATAAAAAAGAGGCTGAACCATCAGCCTCTTTTTCTTAATATTTTAATACGATCTTTTTAACCGTTATGCTTTAAAACAGTATTATATTCTATGATTCCCCCATTGCTGCAGAAACTGCCGCAGAAAGTCTTTTATAAGTACCATTTTCAAGACGTTCTCTAATGGCTGAAAAGGCATCCAACGTTTCTTTCACGTCTTCCAGGGTATGAGTTGCTGTAGGAATTAGCCTTAATAAGATCATTCCCTTCGGAATCACCGGATACACGACAATTGAACAGAAAATCCCGTGGTTTTCGCGTAGATCTTTTACCAACGCCATTGCCTCAGGAATACTACCTTGAAGATAGACTGGAGTAACACAACTTTGCGTGCTTCCAATATCAAACCCGCGTTCTGTTAGCCCATTTTGAAGAGCGTTTACATTTTCCCAAAGTTTTTCTTTTAGCTCTGGCATGGTACGCAGCATTTCCAGCCTCTTAAGAGCGCCTACTACCAGTTGCATTTGTAATGATTTGGCAAACATCTGCGAACGCAGGTTGTATTTCAGGTAATCAATGATCTCCTGGTCTGCCGCGATAAAAGCCCCCGTACTCGCCAGCGACTTCGCAAAAGTGGCAAAATAAACATCAATTCCATCCTGCACTCCCTGCTCCTCACCGGCTCCCGCACCGGTTGCTCCCAGCGTCCCAAAACCATGAGCATCATCTATAAATAGCCTGAAGTTGTATTTTTCCTTGAGCGCAACAATTTCTTTCAGTTTTCCCTGCTCGCCCCGCATTCCGAAGACTCCTTCAGAAATTAAGAGGATTCCGCCGCCTGTTTGTTCAGTAATTTTCTCTGCACGCTGAAGATTTTTTTCAATACTCTCCAGGTCATTATGCTTATAAGTAAACCTTTGCCCAAGGTGTAACCGAACGCCATCTATAATACAGGCATGAGCATCAACATCATATACGATAACGTCTTTTTTCGATACTAAAGCATCAATTGTGGAAAGCATTCCCTGGTAACCAAAATTAAGTAAATAGGCTGCCTCTTTACTTACAAAAGAAGCCAGCTCACGCTGTAACTTCTCATGAAGATCTGTATGGCCGCTCATCATTCTTGCTCCCATGGGGTATGCAGAACCATATTGGGCTGCTGCCTCGGCGTCAACTTTTCTCACCTCGGGATGATTTGCGAGTCCCAGGTAATCATTGATGCTCCAGGTGATCACATCCTGCCCCTGGAATTTCATTCGATTGGAAATAGGACCTTCAAGCTTCGGAAATACAAAATAACCTTCGGCCTGTTCTGCCCATTTCCCAAGGGGTCCTTTGTCCCTGTATATTTTATCAAACAAATCTGCCATTTCTACATAAGTTTAAACTCGGGCAAAAGTAAGAAATTTACAACAACTGAATAAACTTCTTTCTCTTCCGCAGTATGATCTCCGGTTAATTTACAACATTATTTCCCGGGAAAATTTTTTATAATTCTGAAGCTTTTACCTCAGAAAAAGTACCGGATAAAACAACTAAGAATTAGAATTACTTTATAAATTCAATGCGGTGTGTACTGGCTTCGTTCTTACTGTCAAAAAAGCCCTGATCACTCATCCAGTCGTCACTATAGATCTTGCTCATGTATCTTGAGCCGTGATCTGGGAAAATAACGACTACTTTACTGTTTTCGTCAAATTCTCCTTCTTCTGCCAGTTGTTTGATTCCCTGAAAAGCAGCACCACTCGTATAACCTACAAAAAGACCTTCGGTCTTGGCAATTTCTCTTGCCGTGTGGGCGCTTTCTTCATCTGTGACCTTGACGAACTTATCTATTACTTCAAAGTCGGTCGCAGTTGGAATAAGGTTCTTACCTAAGCCTTCGATCCTGTATGGGTATATTTCCTCGCTGTCAAACTCTTTGGTTTCGTGGTATTTTTTAAGGACAGATCCATAGGCATCAATTCCCAGGATGCGGATATTCGGATTTTGCTCTTTAAGAAATCTTGCTGTTCCCGAAATAGTTCCTCCGGTACCACTACAGGCTACAAAATGGGTTATTTTACCTTCGGTTTGTTTCCAGATTTCGGGACCGGTGGTTTTATAGTGGGCTTCAATATTCAGTTCATTGAAGTATTGATTGATATATACGGAACCTTTTATCTCCTGATGCATTTGCTGGGCTACCTGGTAATAGCTGCGAGGATCATCTGCCGAAACATTTGCAGGGCAAACATACACCTTAGCTCCCATAGACCTTAGCATGTCGATCTTATCCTTCGAGGATTTTGAGCTCACCGCAAGAATACATTCATATCCTTTGATAACGCTCACCATAGCAATGCTAAAACCGGTATTTCCAGAAGTGGTTTCTATAATTGTATCTCCAGGTTTTAAAATGCCTTTTCTTTCGGCTTCTTCTATAATGTGGAGGGCAATACGATCTTTTGTGGAATGTCCCGGATTGAAAGCTTCAACTTTCGCCAAAAACTCACCTTTTAAATCATTAGTGATCCTGTTCAACCGGATTAGGGGTGTATTACCTATGAGCTGTAATACATCATTATAAACCTGTAAATCTTCTCTCATAAATTGAAGTTATTTACAATTAGTAAGTCTTTGCTGCTGCACCAAACTTAACTGCAAATTAGTACAAATTTAAATTAAATATTTTAATTAATGGTCAATCTCTTCTAAATCCAGCAAAAAAGCGTATTCTTCTGCTACTTCCCGAAGCGCTTCAAATCTTCCTGATGCTCCGCCATGACCTGCATCCATATTGATATGAAACAATAACTTATTAGCATCTGTTTTGAACTCCCTCATTTTTGCCACCCATTTCGCCGGCTCCCAGTACTGCACCTGCGAATCGTGCAGCCCTGTGGTAACCAGCATATTTGGATAATCCTGTGCAACTATGTTGTCATATGGAGAATAAGATTTTATATAATCATAATACTCTTTATCATTAGGGTTCCCCCATTCATCATATTCCCCGGTGGTAAGAGGAATGCTCTCGTCCAACATGGTTGTCACCACGTCTACGAAAGGTACCGAAGCTATCACCCCCTTATAAAGTTCTGGTGCCATATTTACAACAGCTCCCATTAAAAGTCCTCCTGCAGAGCCACCACTGGCGTACAAATGCGCGGAAGAAGTGTAATTATTTTCTATCAGATATTTTGAACAATCGATAAAATCTGTAAAGGTGTTTTTCTTTTTCAGAAGTTTTCCGTCTTCATACCATTGACGGCCCAAATATTCACCTCCGCGCACGTGGGCAAGTACAAATATAAAGCCCCTGTCCAGCAGACTTAACCTAACAGTGGAAAAATATGGGTCTATGGTAGAACCATAAGAACCGTAGGCATACTGAAGTACAGGATTGGTGCCATCCCGCTTCAAATCTTTATGATGAACGACTGACATTGGAATTCTTGTACCATCTTTTGCGGTAGCCCAAATTCTTTCTGAAACATAGTTTTCCTTGGCAAACTTACCTCCCAGGACCTCCTGTTCCTTCATTACCGTCTTTTCCTTCGTCCTCATATTGAAATCTACAATAGAGGTAGGCGTGGTCATGGAGTTATAGGTGTAACGAAGAATTTCAGTGTCAAAATCAGGATTCGTTCCGGTAAAGGCGGTATAGGTTTCATTATCAAAAGGAATGTAATAAGACTCAGCTCCATCCCAGGTCATGATCTTAATTTGATTAAGGCCATTGCTCCTTTCGCTCACCACCAGGTATTTTCTGAAAATATCAATGTCTTCCAGTAAAACGTTCTTTCGGTGAGGAATAACATCTTTCCAGTTTTTCATTCCTGGATTTACCACCGGGGTTTTCATAAGTTTGAAGTTGGTAGCGCCATCTTTATTCGTAAGAATGTAGAAGAAATCCTCGAAATGATAAAGCGTATATTCTAGTCCGCGAACCCGTGGCTGCACTACCTTAAATGCTCCGTTTGGGTTATTGGCGTTTAGAAAGCGATATTCGCAGGTAAGCGTGCTGCTGGAACCAATTATGATGAAGTCCCGGGATTTGGATTTATAAACATAGGTATTAAAGGTTTCATCCTGTTCATGGTAAACAACTTCATCCTCGTCTACAGAAGTGCCAAGCGTATGCTTGTATATAGTATCAGATCTTAAAGTTTTTTCATCCTTTCGGGTGTAAAACAATGTTTTATTATCATTTGCCCATGTGGAACCACCGGTCGTTGTCTCGATCTTCTCCGGAAGCAACTCGCCTGTTTCCAGGTTCTTAATTTGAATGGTATATTTTCTGCGGCTCACAGTATCTACCGCAAAAGCGGCCAGCTTATTATCTGGACTCACGTTAATCCCTCCCAGGCTGTAATACTCAAAACCCTTTGCCATTTCACTTACATCAAAAAGGATCTCTTCGGGAGCGTCAAGGCTGTCTTTCTTTCGGGAGTAGACGGGGTAATCCTTACCTTTCTCGTATCTGGTAATGTACCAGTAGCCGTTTAGCTTGTAGGGAACAGACTCATCATCTTCTTTTATCCGCCCCTTCATTTCTTCAAACAACTGCTCCTGAAAAGTTTTCGTGTGAGCAGTCATCTCTTCATTGTAGTCATTTTCTCTTTTCAAGTACTCTAAAACTTCAGGGTTTTCCCTGTCCCTGAGCCAAAAATAATTATCTATTCGAAGGTCGCCATGTATTTCTAATTTCGTCTCTATTTTCCTGGCTTCAGGAGCCTTAATCTCTTTTTCTAAAAATTTCATCCCAACTGTTTTACAAGGTTTGCAAAAGTACGGCTTCTATAGAAAATTAGAAGTATCTTTCTAATTAAAGAAAGGTTTAGAAGTTTTTGTTTTAATTTTGTATTTATCAACTTTAAAAAAGAGAAAGCATGTTTGGAGATATGATGGGTATGATGAATAAGATCAAAGAAACCCAACAAAAAGTGGAAGAAACCAAAGAACGGTTGAAAACAGTGATGATTGATGAAGAGTCCAGCGACGGACTTCTAAAAGTCACCATCACCGCAAATCGCGAGATCAAAAATATAAGTGTGGCAGATGAACTGCTTGAGGATAAAGAACAACTGGAAGATTACCTTGTTTTAACCCTTAACAAAGCCATCAAAAAAGCTACGGAAGTTAATGAAGCCGAACTTGGTGCAGTAGCCAAAGCGGGAATGCCAGATATTCCAGGGCTGGACAACATGTAACAGGGCATTCAAAAAAGGTAAAAAAAGGGCTGATTCTGAATCAGCCCTTTTTATTTTCTATTTCTTCAGTTTTATTTTTTCTATTACCGAAAGGAATTTATCATGCATCTCTTGAGTGTAGTCAAGATGAGTAACAATTCTCAACTTCCCCTGCCCCATATTACTTATCCTGATGTTCTTCTTTTCCAGCTGTCTTAGGAAATTCTTTTCTTCCGAAGGGTTTTTGAGGTAAAAGATCACGATATTGGTTGCAACCGGCTCTACTTCCCTCACGTAAGCCTGTCCGCTTAAAGCTTCACCTATCTCTGCTGCCCTTTCATTGTCTTTCGCCAGGCGATCTACATGATTATCTAAAGCATATATTCCTGCTGCAGCCATGAAACCTACCTGTCGCATTCCGCCGCCTAAAACTTTACGAATACGCATGGCCTTTTTCATATATTTTTCATCACCAATAAGCACCGATCCCATTGGTGTTCCCAGTCCTTTAGAAAGGCAAATAGAAATGGTATCAAACAACTCACCATATTGCTTTGGTGACTCACCTTTGGCAACTAAAGCATTGAACAGCCGCGCACCGTCAAGATGTAACCCCAAACCATGTTTGGTACACACTTTTTTTATCTCTTTAATCTCCTCGAGGTCATAACAGGCGCCACCGCCCTTATTAGTAGTATTTTCAAGGCATACCAAAGTAGTTAAAGGACTGTGATAAAAATCTGGCGGATTAATACTTTCCTCGACCTGCCCGGCAGTGATCATTCCCAGGTGCCCGTCTACAAGCTTACAGGAAACTCCGCTGTTAAAAGAGACTCCGCCGCCCTCATAATTGTAAACATGTGCCCATTTATCACAAATAAGCTGCTCGCCCGGCCGGGTGTGCATTTTTATCGCCGCCTGGTTTGCCATCGTTCCCGTAGGAAAGAATAAAGCAGAAGATTTCCCGAACATTTCGGCGAGTTTCTGCTCCAGGATATTCACTGTTGGATCTTCTTTATATACATCATCTCCTACTTCTGCAGCCATCATGGCCTGCAACATTCCTTTTGTGGGTTTGGTAACCGTATCGCTTCTTAAATCTATTTCTTTCATATTGTTTATCCTGAAAATTTTAAAAATGCCGCTTATTTCAATTCAATCTTAAAGACTTCAAATGCAACAAGTTCCAAAAATGACATTTTTGGATGGATTTCTTCGCTATTTCTTGTGCGGCCTAAAACTATAAAATAATCGTAAAATAGTTTCCTTTGCAGGTGTATAATTCTATTTTTGTGCAAAACTTAATCTATGATTACTACAGATACTATTAAGGACCTCAAAGATCGCCTGGTTGCGTTAAGGAGGTATCTTTGACGTTGATGCCAAGCAAATCGAAATAACAAATCTTCAGGAAAAGACACTTGCACCCGATTTTTGGAACGATCCTAAAAAAGCAGAAATTCTTGTAAAGAACCTTAATGCGGAAAAAAAATGGGTTGATGATTATCACGAAGCCGAAACTCTTGTAGAAGACCTCGAGGTTATTTATGAGTTCTTCAGGGAAAAAGAAGCCTCTGCGGAAGATGTGGAAGAACGTCATCAAAAAGCGCTTGACCTCATCGAAAAACTGGAGTTTAAGAACATGCTTTCTGAAGAGGGTGACAGCCTGAGCGCCGTACTCCAAATTACAGCAGGTGCCGGCGGTACCGAAAGCTGCGACTGGGCAGAAATGCTTATGCGCATGTACCTTATGTGGGCTCAAAAAAGCGGCTACAAAGTAAGGGAGCTGAATTACCAGGCAGGCGAAGTCGCAGGTATCAAAACCGTCACGATAGAAATAGAAGGAGAATATGCCTTTGGCTGGCTCAAAGGTGAAAACGGGGTGCATCGTCTCGTGAGGATCTCCCCTTTTGACAGTAACGCCAAGCGGCACACTTCTTTCGCCTCTGTTTACGTCTATCCTTTGGCAGATGAAACAATTGAGATCGAAATTAATCCTTCGGAAATTTCCTGGGAAACCATGAGATCATCTGGTGCCGGCGGGCAAAACGTGAACAAAGTGGAAACCGCCGTGAGATTGCGGCATGCTCCCACGGGGATCGTCATTGAAAATTCCGAAACGCGTTCGCAGCTCGAAAATAAGACAAAAGCAATGCAATTGCTGAAGAGTCAGTTATACGAGATCGAACTTCAGAAACAACAGGCGCAGCGCAGGGAAATTGAGGATTCCAAGATGAAGATTGAATGGGGATCACAGATAAGAAATTACGTGATGCACCCCTACAAACTTGTCAAAGATGTTCGTACCGCTGAAGAAACCGGAAATGTAGATGCTGTCATGGATGGGGAAATAGATCAATTCCTAAAAGCTTATCTTATGATGATGGGCCAAAAAGAAGAAGAATAAAAAATACGGTAAAATACTATTTTTGAATGCAAACCTGAAGATGAAATCCAAAAATGACTTTTTGAGATGATCTTCAGGTTTGCTATTTTTATGCGTAGAAGTTTCTTCAGATAAAGGAAAATTAATTTAAATTTTAATTTCAGAAACAAAAACATGATTACAATATATCACAATGCAAGGTGCAAGAAATCCAGGGAAGGACTGGATGTGCTAAAAGAATCAGGCCAGGAATTTGAGACGAGGGAATATTTAAAAGAACCTGTTTCTGAAGAAGAGTTGAGCGCGTTGCTAGACAAACTGGGCATGGCACCCATAGAACTGGTGCGCCGGGAAGAAAAAATTTGGAAGGAAAACTATAAAGGAAAAGATCTTAGCGACAAGGAACTGATAAGGATTATGGTCGAAAACCCCAAGTTGATCCAGCGTCCAATTGTGGTAAAAAATAACGAAGCTGTAGTAGGAAGACCTGCAGAAAAGATTGAAAAACTGCTTCAATAACACCCTTTTTGGCTCCTATTTATTATTTAACGCTGTATTAACCTGAAAGGCGCTGCCTAATTCTTATTTTTAAAGGAAAACGCACGAAAAATGAGAAGCCAAAGAAAACATCAAATAGTATTACTTTTTATAGTTACCTTTTTAACCGGAATCACCACCTACTCACAATCTATTATTCAGCAAGACGCAAGCGAGGAAGTGCAGGAAGCAGCTAAAGAGAAAACGACCATGTGGATCAATGAACTTTCCCTTACCGGAAAACAGGCTGCCCTTATGGAGAAAAAGATCATTGAATTTGCAATAAAAAAGGAAAAACTCATCCAATCCAAGATGAGAGAGGAAGCCAAAACAGAACGATTACGGGCTCTCCAGGAACTGGAATATAAGGATATGCGGGATATACTTACCCAGCCGCAGTTTAGGAAATATCTTGCCCTCAAGAAGGAAGAAGCAAAGGAGCAGCAGAATAATAAGTAAGCCTAAAACCTCTTTTTGGGAAATATTTAGCAAAATTTTCAGGTTTTCCTTTTAAACCATCGGGTTTTTGTCCTGTCCTATAAGAAAAACAAGACATGACCTTCCAAACATCGAGGCATTTCACGGGAAGTGCCCTATTATTCTTTTTATTTTTCAGCTTTACTTTACATGCGCAAAATCCTCAGTACACAGTGACTGGAAAAGTTACAGATGAATCTGGTGTGCCTTTGGAGTATGCCACTATTTCTTTCGAAAGCGCCACAAATCCTGACAATGTGAATGGGGGAATTACTGATCCAGAAGGTAATTTTTCTATAGACGTGCGCGAAGGCACCTATAACATTACAGTAGAATTTATCTCATTTGAATCTAAATCTTTTCCGAATACAGAAATTAACGGGGACAGAGATCTTGGCACTATCACACTTGGAATGGCCGCCGGGGAGCTGGATGAAGTAGTTGTTACTGCCGAAACCACTCAGGTTGAAGTAAGGCTTGATAAAAAGATCTATAATATAGGTAAAGATTTAACTACCGCAGGAGGTACTGTGAGTGATGCTTTGAATAATGTTCCTTCAGTCTCTGTTGACCTGGAAGGAGGTATTAGCCTTCGCGGAAACGAGAATGTGCGAATTCTTATTAACGGAAAACCTTCAGCCATGGCCGGTTTTGGAAGCACCGATGTACTGGCGCAGTTACCTGCCGATGCCATTGAGCGGGTAGAAGTTATTACCTCACCTTCGGCAAGATATGACGCAGAAGGAACTGCCGGAATCCTGAATATTATTCTTCGGAAAGAGAAAACACTCGGGTTCAATGGTTCTGTTACTTTAAATGCGGGTTATCCAGATAATGCAGGGATTTCAGCAAACGTCAACTACAGGACAGATAAATTTAACATCTTCAATACCACAGGTTTCAGATACTTTGACGCACCCGGAAATGGATATTTCGACACAAGGTATTATGAAAACAGCAGTGTTGATTTCGATCGAATTATAGAAGACAGAAATATTGAACGCCTAAACCGTGGGTACAACACCAATCTTGGATTAGAATATTACCTTACAGACCAGTCTTCTATTACCGGTAGTATTTTCTTTAGGACAGGTGAAGACGAAGATGTCACCACCAACGTCACCACCAACTTCCTGGACGGCACATCTGGTGCTGTATACTCTACCACAAGGGTAGAAAATCAAATGGAAGAGGATAACAGCTGGCAGTTTGCTTTAAACTACATCAACAGGTTTAATGACAGCGGGCATCAATTAACTGCAGATTTTCAATATGAAAATGATAAGGAAACGCAACATACCACCATTGATGAAGATGAAGATGTAAACATTATAGGTTATGAGCGCTTCCTGTATGCTGAGGATATAGATCAAGAAGAAACCCAGGAAGAGTGGTTGCTGCAGGCAGATTATGTACTTCCTATTGGAGAAGATTCGCAATTTGAAGCAGGTTACCGCGGTAATTTTGAAAATGAAGTTACAGATTATGTGATTAGACAGGAAGATACAGAAGGTAACCTCGTATTGAATGAAAACTTAACCAACATTTTTGACTATTCTGAAAATGTACAGGCATTATATACGCAATATGGAACCAAACTGGGTGATTTTTCTTTCCTTCTTGGTTTGAGATTAGAGAATACGAACCTGAAAGGAGAGATAGATTCAGAATTAACTGAAGCTGAACTCGAAGAAGAATTCGGTTTTCCTATTGATACTAATTTCGACAACAACTATCTAGGTCTTTTTCCAACACTAAATGTTATTTACGAATTAGGCGAAACAGAAAACATTACCATTGGATATAATCGTAGGATTAACAGGCCAAGAGGATGGTTTATTAATCCTTTCCCTTCAAGAAGCAGCACAAATAACGTCTTTCAGGGAAATCCTAACCTGCAGCCTGCCTTTTCCAATGCTTTTGATCTGGGATATTTAAAAAGATGGGATAAACTCACCCTTACCTCTTCTGTATATTACCAAAAGGAAACAGATGCCTTTGAAAGAATTGAAGAAAATGTCGCAGGAACAAATGTCATTAGAACAATACCTGTCAACCTATCGAGTAATATAAGAGCGGGTGGCGAAGTAGGTCTTTTGTATAATCCTGCCAACTGGTTAAGATTAAACGGTAGTTTCAATTATTTTCAGTTTGAAACTCAGGGAGAATTTAATAACCAGAGCTATAACGCAAAGAACACCAGTTATTTTGGAAGATTCAGCTCTAAGGTTACGCTTCCTTACCAGATAGACTGGCAAACAAACGCTTTTTACCGTGGACCTTCAGATGATATCCAGGGTACAAGAGAAGCAATACTTTCTATAGATCTTGCTTTAAGTAAAGAATTGTTTGATGAAAGAGCAACATTGTCTGTAAATGTTCGTGACCTGCTAAATTCAAGAAAAAGGGAAAGTTTCACTACTACCCAGACTTATGAGAGGTACAGCGAATTCCAGTGGAGACAACGTTCTTTTAATGTTTCTCTAATGTACAGGTTCAATCAGCAAAAAAGAGAACAAAGAAGAGCAGAACAAGAAAATAATGGAGACGATATGGGAGGCGAAGGAGAGTTTTAGATTATTTAGAATAGCCGTAATTGAAGAAAAGCCATCTGATTTTTGTCAGATGGCTTTTTTACTATTTTTAAATGCTAAAAAATTAGAGCAAAAAAAAAAGGACCTGAGTCCTTTTTTATTCCTTTTCCTTTTCCAGGCGTTTTTTCTCTTTTCTCTCATCAAGCATTTCCTTGACGCTGCCTCCTATCCAGTAGGGAACGATGGCTGTTAGGAAAAGCATAAGCCAAAACCCAATAAGGACAATAATGGCAAACGCTAGAAAACCCAGATACTGATCAAATTCAAACATGATTTCCTTGGTTTTTGAATCTTGGTCAAAGATAACAACTCTGTACAGCTTATCACAATTATAATTCAAAATATTTCTGTGGGTTCTGAAAGTGAGCTAAAATATTTTCATTCAAAACATAGAAACTGCTAATTTTGGGGAAACTTTAGCGGTCATCGTTAAACGAAACCTTAATTTTACATCTTAATTTATTAGCATTATGGAATATAGAATAGAAAAGGATACCATGGGGGACGTAAAAGTCCCGGCAGAAAAACTTTGGGGCGCACAAACAGAACGTTCCAGAAATAATTTTAGAATAGGTGCTCCTGCCAGCATGCCAATGGAGATCATCTATGGCTTTGCCTACCTTAAGAAAGCAGCCGCTTATACCAATTGTGAAGCAGGCGTGCTTCCTGTTGACAAAAGAGATCTAATTGCAAAGGTATGTGACGAAATCCTTGAAGGGAAACACGACGATCAATTTCCCCTCGTAATATGGCAAACCGGAAGCGGTACTCAAAGTAACATGAATGTTAATGAAGTAATTGCCAACCGCGCCCATCAATTAGCTGGAAAAACCATAGGAGAAGGTGAAAAAACCCTTTCTCCAAATGATGATGTTAATAAATCTCAATCCTCCAATGATACCTTCCCTACCGGAATGTACATTGCTACTTACAAAAAACTGTTAGAAACCACCATTCCGGGAATAAAGAAACTTCGGAACACACTCAAGAAGAAGTCTGAAGAGTTTAAGGATGTCGTGAAAATAGGTCGTACGCATTTTATGGATGCTACTCCCCTTACGCTTGGTCAGGAATTTAGCGGATACGTGTCTCAACTTGACCACGGCCTTACCGCGCTTGAAAATACACTACCGCACCTTTCAGAACTTGCTCTTGGGGGAACTGCCGTGGGAACCGGACTTAATACACCAAAAGGATATTCTAAACGGGTAGCAGAATATATCGCAAAATTTACAGAACTTCCTTTCGTCTCGGCTCCCAATAAATTTGAAGCCCTGGCTGCCCATGATGCTTTTGTGGAAACGCATGGTGCTCTAAAAACGCTTGCAGTTTCCCTTAATAAAATTGCGAACGATGTACGTATGCTGGCCTCCGGTCCCCGCAGCGGAATTGGTGAAATCATTATTCCTGCAAATGAACCGGGATCTTCTATCATGCCCGGGAAGGTGAATCCTACTCAGGTGGAAGCCATAACCATGGTTTGTGCCCAGGTGATGGGAAATGATGTTGCTATCAATGTCGGTGGAATGCAGGGCCAGTTTGAGCTAAATGTTTTCAAACCGGTAATGGCCGCCAATATTCTCCAAAGCGCACAATTATTGGGTGATGCCTGTACCTCTTTTGAGGAACATTGTGTGGCGGGAATCCAGCCAAATCATCCTCGCATCCAGGAGCTGTTGAACAATTCCCTAATGCTGGTAACTGCTCTTAATACAAAAATAGGTTATTACAAGGCAGCAGAAATTGCCAATACCGCTCATAAGAATGGAACTACTTTGAAGGAAGAAGCTGTTAACCTGGGCTATGTGACCGCCGAAGAATTTGACGAATGGGTAAACCCAAAAGATATGGTAGGAGGTTTAAAATAGAGAGCTCAGCCATTTATAATTTTCAAAGTGCTTCAAAAATGTCATTTTTGAAGCACTTTATATTTTCAGGATATCGATTAAAAAGCTATTTGATATTTCTGAAAAAATAATAGTTAAAAATAATTTCCCGCTTCGCATCATTTGTAGTACTTTCACGCCTATCAATTCCCTACACAATAGATGACAAAACAAATTGAGCTTGAATTCGGTACTATCAGGATTCAGGATAAACTTTTAATTTCAGAATTAAAGGAAGGTATTCTTTTTGACGTTGAAAGTAACCGCCAGTTACTGAAACTTGGAGAAGAGGAGTTCCGGGGCCAGCCATACGGATATATTTCCAACCGGGTCTTTTCTTATGCCGTAGATCCTATGGTTTACCGGGAATCTGCAGCACATCTTCCTTTAGAAGCGATCGCTGTTGTCACGAACAGCGAACTTGGCTGGAAAAGTGCCCAGCTGGAAAAGAATTTCTACAAAAATAATAACAGGTTTGAGGTTTTTAGATCTTACGAAGAAGCAGTAAGGTGGATGAATGAAATTCTACCACCGACTCTTATTCAAAAACGTACTTTTCCCTAACATCCCAGTTCTGCATAAATTTCTTTGACTTCTGAATTAAAGGAGACATCACCACATCTTCCTTTACCAGCGGCACTTCTTTTCTATAGGAGTTAATCACATTTTCAAGGAATTCTGAAGTTTTATGTGGTTGGCGATAAGAGATCGCCTGGGAAGCATTAAATAGCTCGATTGCTAAAATGGTCGCGGTATTTTCGACCACTTTTATCATTTTGGTCGCAGCGTTGGCGCCCATGCTTACATGGTCTTCCTGCCCGTTTGAAGAAACAATGGAGTCCACACTGGCAGGCGTACACAATTGTTTATTCTGACTCACAATACTGGCAGCAGTGTACTGCGGAATCATAAATCCGCTGTTAAGCCCGGGAGCATCCACTAAAAATGCAGGACCTCTCAACCCTGAAACCAGCTGATAGATCCTTCTTTCTGAAATATTCCCAAGCTCTGCCATAGCGATTGCAATATAATCAAGCGTGAGAGCCAGCGGTTGCCCGTGAAAATTTCCACCGGAAATGATCTTATCTGCATCCACAAAAATATTTGGATTATCGGTCACCGAATTTATTTCGGTTTTAAAGCATTTATGAACAAAAGACAAGGTGTCTTTTGTTGCACCGTGCACCTGCGGGATACACCTGAAGGAATAAGGATCCTGTACATTTTTCTTGTGCTGCTGTGAAATCTCGCTGCCTTCAAGAAACTTGCGGATTCTTTCAGCTGTTTTTATCTGCCCTCTGTGCGGCCTCACCAAATGTACAAGCTCATCAAAAGGGGAAGTATTACAATCATAGGCATCTACAGATAGTGCACCAATAAGGTCTGCCCAGTAAGAAAGCCTGTAACTTTCCAGCAATGCATAAATCCCGTGGGCACTCATAAACTGCGTACCATTAAGCAAGGCAAGACCTTCCTTAGATTGCAGTCGTACCGGTTCCCACTCAAATTTTTTCAAAATAACTTCTGAAGAAAAGACCTCATCTTCAAAGTATACTTCACCTTCTCCAATAAGCGGAAGTGATAAATGTGCCAGCGGTGCAAGATCTCCCGAAGCACCCAGAGATCCCTGTGAATAAACCACCGGAAGAATATCATTGTTATAAAAGTCTATCAACCTGTTCACCGTTTCCATTGACACTCCCGAATGACCATAACTAAGCGACTGTATCTTTAGCAACAACATCAACTTAATGATTGGCTTTGAAATTTTCTCACCGGTGCCACAGGCATGAGATTTTACAAGGTTCTCCTGCAGTTGCGTAAGATTTTCTGAAGAGATCCTTACGTTGCACAAAGAACCAAAGCCGGTGTTTATTCCATATACAGGCGCTTCATCTTTCTTGATCTTTTCATCCAGATAATTCCGGGCTTTTTGAATATTTCTACGTGCTTCATCGCTTAAAGCCAGGTGTTTCTTTTGTGAAATGATTTGATGAATTTCTTCCAGGTCTAAAACAGAAGTTGAAATATAGTGGTGGTCACTCATGGTAAGCTTAATTCTTTAAATTTTTATGCGGTTTGCAGCAAAGTTCAGGACATATTCTCGAGGTCCAAAAAAGCTGCTCCCAAATGCTTCGGAATATCTCCGGCCAAAAGTGCCGGTTCACTCAACTCTTTTGCAGCAAGGTCTCCCGCACTGCCGTGCAAATATACTCCAAAAACTGCGGCTGTTAAAGGATCGTAGCCCTGAGAAATTAATCCCGTAATAACCCCGGTCAAAACGTCTCCGCTTCCGGCAGTGGCCATTCCGGCATTTCCAGTGCTGTTGATATAGAAGTTATCTTTTGTGACAGTAATCGTACGGGAACCTTTTATGAGCAACACCACATCATGCTCCTTCACAAACTCCCTTGCCTTTTCAAGCTTCTCAAAATCGTTATCCCATCCGCCCATCAACCGCTCCAGCTCTTTAGGATGAGGCGTTAAAACGCTATTTTTGGGGAGTTTTTGCAGCAATTCTTTATTGGCAGATAACAGGTTTAATCCGTCGGCGTCTATGACCATTGGCTTTTCAGTTTTTTCTAAAAGAGCCTCAAAAGCTTTCAGGGTTTCATTCTTCTTTCCTACTCCTACTCCAAAACTAATCACTGTAGGCTCCAGGTCAAATTCAATTTCCGAAATTAAATTCTCTGCTTTATCTGTAATTACCATAGCTTCGGGAAGTAAAGTTTGCATGATCTCATACCCGCATTTGGGCACAAAAACGGTAGCCATCCCGGCCCCGGCTTTCATCGCTGCAGTAGCCGTAAGGCTTATACTTCCCATTTTGCCGTAGCTTCCACCAATCAACAACGCATGCCCGTAAGTGCCTTTATGGGTAAAATTCTTTCTTGGTTTGTAAAAAAGACGGGCTTCATTCTTTCTTACTAAATGCGTTTGGGTTTCGGCTTTTTGAAGAAATTCCTTGTCCAGTCCAATATCAAGCACCTCATAATGACCTGTCATTCTTCCGGTTTCGGGGAGAAAAAATGCCATTTTTGGCGATTGAAAGGTAAACGTAAAATCTGCCGCTATAACGGCATTTTTGTCTGCCGTAGGCTCATCGCAAAACATTCCCGAAGGAACATCTACCGCAATCACAAAGGCTCGAGATTTGTTGATATGAAGCACCATATCTTTCACCCACTTGTCAAGGGCACGGTTCAATCCCACTCCAAAAATGGCATCTATTACCACGTCTTCTTCCGCAATTTCAGGAAGATCGTCCTCGCTTCTTAGAAGAACAGGCCATTCTTTAGTGACATCTTTCATGCGGTCATAATTCTTCAGAAAATCATCAGACCTGTTATCGCTGTAATTTACAACATACACCGTCACGTCATATAGATGCTGAATGAGATGTCGTGCAATCACCAACCCGTCACCACCGTTATTTCCAATTCCGCAGAAAACTTTTACCGGCCGCTTGTTTTTCTCCATCCTGGCATGAATTCCGTCAAAAACCAGCTTTCCGGCTCTTTCCATCAGTTCAACCGAGGAAATGTTCTGCTTCTTCATCGTTTCTTTATCGGCTTCCTTAAGTTGTTCTGCTGAAAATATTTTCATTAGGTTAGTTTTTTTGGTTGCTTTACAAATATAAAATTTCAAAACCTCCTGAAATTAGGTTTTAGACTTTCTTCTGAAATTTTATCTCTTTTCGGTATCATCCTTGTACAAATTGAATAAATTTGCGCAAAATTTAAACAAACATGAAAAACACAGCCCTCACTTCTACTCATATCGAACTCAACGCCAAAATGGTTCCTTTTGCCGGTTACAACATGCCGGTCTCTTATGAAGGGGTGAATGTAGAGCACGAAACGGTACGAAAAGCGGTGGGAGTTTTTGATGTCTCCCATATGGGAGAGTTTCTTATTACCGGAAAAAATGCCTTAGAACTCATTCAAAAGATAAGTTCTAACGATGCTTCCAAACTTGTAGATGGAAAAGCCCAGTACAGCTGCATGCCTAACAATTCTGGCGGTATTGTGGATGACCTCATTATTTACCGGTTCAATGAAGAAAAATATTTACTGGTAGTAAACGCTTCCAACATAGAAAAAGACTGGGATTGGATTTGCCAGCACAATACGATGGATGCTACCATGCGCGATCTTTCTGATGATTACTCGTTACTCGCCATACAGGGCCCTAAGGCTGCGGAAGCCATGCAGTCTTTGACCGATATTGATCTAAAAGCCATTAAATTCTACACTTTTGAAGTGGCCGAATTTGCCGGAGCAGAAAACGTGATCATCTCGGCTACCGGATACACCGGAAGTGGCGGATTCGAGATTTACGTCAAAAACGAAGATGCAGAGAAAGTGTGGGAAAATGTTTTTAAAGCAGGTGCAGACTTTGGAATAAAACCTATTGGCCTTGCTGCCCGTGATACATTGCGACTGGAAATGGGCTTCTGCCTCTATGGAAATGACATTGATGATACTACTTCCCCAATTGAGGCAGGACTGGGCTGGATCACGAAATTCACCAAAGATTTCATCAATTCTGAAGCCCTTAAAAAACAAAAGGAAGAGGGTCCTAAAAGAAAACTTGTTGGTTTTGAACTTGATGAGCGTGGGATCCCGAGACAGGGATACGACATTGTAGATGATAATGGCAAGGTTATTGGCAATGTTACTTCAGGAACCATGTCGCCATCTCTTGAAAAAGGAATTGGAATGGGGTACGTTCCTGCTGAACTGGCCACTCCCGGAAGCAAAATTAACATCCAGGTTCGTAAGAAAAGCCTTCCTGCAACAGTGGTCAAAATGCCATTTTATAAAGGATAATTTTATTGAAGAAAATATTAATCTTAGGAGCAAGCGGCTTTATTGGGAATGCCTTATATAGAGAGCTGTATCCTTATTTTGATACACACGGCACCTATTTTTCTGATAATGCCCACTTCGCCAAAAATCAAAAATTCCACCAGTTCGACCTGGCGCAGGAGAACATTCGCATTCTTTTAGAAAACCTGAAGCCTACGATCATTGTTTCTGCCGTAAGAGGAAATTTTGATGCACAGGTGGCCATGCATTTTGAGATCATCAATTACATTCTGCAGAATAACTGCAAGTTGATCTTTCTTTCTTCGGCAAATGTCTTTGATGCTTTCACCAATTATCCTTCTTATGAATACGATAAGACGCTCTCACAAAGCATCTACGGAAGATTTAAAATAAAGATTGAAAATGCTCTTTTACGACTACCAAATCACAAATATGTAATCGCTAGGATTCCTATGGTGTATGGCGCCAATTCACCGCGGGTGCTGGAAATAAAAAGACAGCTCAAGGATAATGAAGCCATTGAGGTTTTCTCAAACGTGGTGGTGAACGCTAATACCGAAACCAAACTTACCCAACAAATACATTACATCATCAACCGCAATCGTCAGGGGGTTTTTCATTTGGGCAGTAATGACCTGGTGCATCACAACGACCTGGTAGCCGAAATCTGTGAATCCCTTGGAGGGAAAAAGCCGCTGCTTAAGAACGTTTATGACTCCAACTTTGACAGGTTTCTTGCTGTTATTCCGAAAGACAATCTTCTTCCGAAAAATTACCAGCTCTCGGTGCAGGATGTCATCCGCAGCACACTCGTGAATTGAGTTAATCTTTTCCTAAAGCCTTTGACTGCTTTCGTTTTCCGAAGCTGAACTTCTTACATTTAAAAGAATTCAAAACATAAGATCATGACGAAAATGACTGAAAAACAAATAGATGAAAACCTGGACAAACTGGAAGGCTGGGAATATAAAGATGATGCCATTCATACCTCTTTTGAGTTTGAAAATTTTAAAGAAGCGTTTTCTGTGATGACCCGCATTGCTTTTGAGGCCGAAGCGCAGCAACACCACCCGGAGTGGCGCAATGTCTACAATGAACTTACTATCTCCCTTTCCACGCATGATGCGGGCGGAGTTACTCACAAAGATTTTAAACTGGCCCATGCCATTGAAGAAATCGTAGATGCGGGATAAATTATCTTTTCCCTGCTTCTTCTTTAATAGAACGTTTTTTCTATTTTTGCCCGGTATTTAATATTTACTATGGGAAGAGCATTCGAATTCAGAAAAGCGCGTAAAATGAAGCGTTGGTCGGCGATGGCCAAAGCATTTACCCGCATTGGAAAAGATATTGTCATGGCAGTTAAGGAAGGTGGCCCAGATCCCGATACAAATTCCAGGCTGCGGGCGGTAATCCAGAACGCGAAAAGCGTCAACATGCCCAAAGATAACATTGAGCGCGCCATAAAAAGAGCTTCAGACAAAAGCCAGGGCGACTACAAAATAGTACTTTTTGAAGGTTATGCGCCGCACGGTATCGCAGTTCTCGTGGAAACCGCGACAGATAATAACAACCGTACCGTGGCAAATATTCGGTCGTATTTTAATAAGTGCGACGGAAACCTGGGAACTTCAGGATCTGTTGAATTCATGTTTGACCACACCTGCAACTTCAGGATTCCTTCTGAAGGGATTGATGCGGAAGAACTGGAGCTTGAATTGATCGATTTTGGCGCCGAGGAGGTTTTTGAAGACGAAGACGGAATTTTAATCTATGCTCCTTTCGAAAATTTTGGCGCCATTCAAAAAGAACTGGAAAACAGGGAAATTGAGATCCTATCTTCAGGATTTGAGCGCATTCCGCAGGTTACAAAAAAGCTTTCCGAAGAAGACGCGGCAGATGTTGAAAAACTGCTGGAGAAACTGGAAGAAGATGATGATGTGCAGCACGTATATCACACCATGGAAGAGTCTGCTGAAGATTAATTCTGCTGAATATCCAAAAATGACATTTTTGAGCTGACTTTATTCAGCCATAAATATTTCAACTGAAAAAGATTTGGGAACACCCGAATCTTTTTTACTTTCATCTTATTCCCTAAAAGATCATTAATGCAAAACGAAGCGACCAAAAAAGCAATAAAAGCTTCTTACTTCAGCATTTTTGGAAATGCTTTGCTCGCTATTATCAAAGCAGTTACGGGAATTTTCGGGAACTCCTATGCTTTGATCGCCGATGCTATAGAATCTACCACAGATGTTTTTGCATCGGTCCTTGTTTTGTTCGGATTAAGATATTCTGCACGCCCTGCAGATGAAAACCATCCCTACGGCCATGGAAAAGCCGAACCTTTGATCACTTTTGCCGTAGTAGGATTTTTAGTGGTTTCGGCGACGGTGATTGCTTATGAGAGTATTGAGCACATTCGCACTCCGCATAAAGTCCCGGAGCCTTATACGCTCATAGTTTTGGGTGCCATTGTTATTTTAAAGGAAGTTTTCTACCGTTTCGTTTCCAGAAAAAGTGATGAAACCAAGAGCAGTTCCCTCAAGGCAGATGCGTGGCATCATCGCAGCGACGCCATCACTTCACTTATGGCTTTCATTGGGATTTCCATCGCTCTTTTTATGGGAAAAGGCTACGAAACTGCCGATGACTGGGCAGCGCTTTTCGCTTCAGGGTTTATTCTATACAACGCCTACTTGATTCTAAGACCGGCTTTGGGAGAAGTCATGGACGAGCATTTGTATGATGATATGGTAGAAGAAATAAGAGAGCTTTCACAAGAAGAAACCGGCGTGATCGAAACTGAAAAATGTTTTATCAGGAAAAACGGAATGACTTTTCACGTAGACCTGCACATTGTCGTAGATGGTGAAATGAGCGTAAAAGAGGGGCACGAGATCGCCCACAACCTAAAGGACCGGCTTTTGGGTGCAATGCCACAAATTGCAGATATTCTTATTCATGTGGAACCGGATGATACCGAGCATTCTACTTTCCCTCGGTAAATCTCTTCCAAAAAATGTCTTTTTTGCCTGCTTTTCTGAAAAATTCTTAATGTAACTTTAGCTTTTGGGCTTCCGGCTTCAGAAGATATTTAAGTATCTTTAAAACTTAAATTTAAAGTAATTAATGGACGTAAGATTAGCAGTTCTCATAGATGGAGATAATATTCCTTCAGCATATGTTAAGGAAATGATGGAAGAAATCGCCAAATATGGAAATCCAACCATAAAAAGAATTTACGGTGACTGGACCAAGCCTCACCTGGCCAAATGGAAAAATGTACTTCTTGAAAATGCGGTCACTCCCATTCAGCAATACGGCTATACACAGGGAAAAAACGCGACCGATTCTGCAATGATCATTGATGCAATGGATATCTTGTATTCTGAAAAAGTCGACGGATTTTGCCTTGTTTCAAGTGACAGTGATTTTACCCGCCTTGCCACAAGGCTTCGGGAAGCCGGAATGAACGTAATTGGAATTGGGGAAAAGAAAACGCCCGATCCTTTCATTGTTGCCTGCGACCGGTTTATATATATTGAGATCCTAAAAGACCAGGGGAAAGATCAAACCAGTAAAACGAAGGAGACGAAGAAGACCGATGTGGACAAGATCACCTCAAAAGTGGTGAGATTGATCTCTTCAACCATTTCTGATGTTGCCGACGATGATGGCTGGGCTTTTCTTGGTGATGTGGGAAGTTTGCTGCAAAAAAAACAGCCCAATTTCGACTCCCGGAATTACGGTTTTCAAAAGTTGACGCCTATGATCAATTCTATTGATAAATTTGAGATCGAATCAAGAGAAAATCAGCGGGGAAAATACAAGCTTATTTATGTTCGTAATAAAGAATAGGTGCAATGGCCAATATTTACCACCAGGTTTTAATTGATGCCTCTGCAGAAGAAATTTACGAGGCAGTAACTACCTGCCCGGGCCTTTCTCAATGGTGGATCAAGAATTGTGACGCAAAACCTGAAGTGGGTTATGTCAACCGCTTTAGACGCCCTAACGGAGTGACAAATCTCATGAAGGTGACAGAACTGAACAAAAATGAATTTGTGCAATGGCAATGCCAAAACGAAGCAGATGGATGGAGCGGCACTACCCTCTCCTTTGAAATTTCCCGAAAAGGGGAACTTGGCTGCCTTGATTTTAGACATAATGACTATAAAGATACCAATCAGTTTTACGCGATTTGCAACTATCAATGGGCGCGGCATTTAACCATGCTGAAGAACTTTTGTGAGACGGGTGAGAACCAGCTAACCAGGGAACGGGAAAAACAGGAGGAAGAATATGTTCGCCGGGCTCATAACACCGGAAAAAGCAGATTATAAATCATATCAAAACCTATATTTTGAGAACAATAAAAAGAACTTACAAAGCAGAATACCGGCCAATTGCCGATTTGATCACTTATTCTCCCATGCCTACCCGATCATTGGAGATGATAGACCCTTTTTTGTTTTTGAATCATCACGGACCGCAAAAATACCAGCCGCACAATAACGGACTCCCATTTGGGCCGCATCCGCACCGCGGAATGGAAACCGTGACTTTCATCCTGGACGGAGATATCGCTCATAAAGATTCCGGAGGAAATAAAAGTGTGATTGAAAGCGGTGGCGTGCAATGGATGACTGCCGGCAGCGGACTTATTCACGCCGAAGTTTCTTCGGACAAGTTTAAGGAAAAAGGTGGTGACCTTGAGATCCTGCAGCTTTGGGTGAATTTACCGGCCGATAAAAAAATGACTCCTCCGGCGTATAAAGGTCTTCAAAAAGATAAAATTCCGATGCATTCTATGGATGATGGGAAAGTAGCTGCACAGGTTGTTTCCGGAAATCTGGACGGCATTAAAGGAGCTTTTGAAACAATGACAAATGTTAGCCTTAGCACTATTTTCTTCAAAGAAGGTGGCGTATTTAGAACAGAAATCCCGAAGGAGAACAACATCTTATGTTATGTCATCAAAGGAGAGATCAAAATCAACGGTGAAATTATTGGTCGGTTAAATCTTGTGGAATTTAATAATGATGGAGACCAGCTTCATATCGAATCTTTGTCTGACGCCACTTTGCTTTTTGGGCATGCAAAACCCTTCAACGAACCTGTAGTCGCAAGAGGACCTTTTGTTATGAATTCTATGGAAGAAATAGAACAAGCCTACCAAGATTACCAGAATGGCAAATTGGGGAAATGGTGACTGTAGGCTGTTGGCTGTTGGCTGTTGGCTGTTGGCTGAAAAATATTGCTTTCCAGGCGAAATGTTGTTAGCACTATAAAAAAAGACGGAAATTTTCATCTCCGTCCTTTTTTGTTCTACCAGGAAAACCCTTTCAAAATGTTATTTTCGACACCCTATTCTTCCATCCTTTTCCTGTTTCCTTTAGCGTAGTACTTTTGAAACCTGAAGTATGAAACCGCACCCAGTACAGCAACCGCCGCTACGGAATAGTAGACAAAATCTGGTGTGATCACCTGGTCACCGCTCGCGTAAGAATGCAAGCCTGAAAGATAAAAATTCACTCCAAAGTAAGTCATCATAATACTGGCAAAGGAAATTACGGCCATAAGGTTGAACAACCAGCGGCTACGCAGCCCCGGCACAAGTCTCATGTGAATCACAAACGCATAAACCATAATGCTTACCAGCGCCCATGTTTCTTTAGGGTCCCAGCCCCAGTAGCGCCCCCAGCTTTCGTTGGCCCACTGTCCTCCAAGGAAGTTTCCAATGGTCAACATCACAAGGCCTATGGTAAGAGCCATTTCTGTAATAATGGTAATTTCCTTGATGTTTAAGTCCATCTTCTCTTTGTTCTTTTTCGTCGTAAAGATCATAAGAAACAAAGCAACGGCGCCAAGAATCATTCCCAGGGTGAAGGGACCATAACTACCCACAATTACAGAAACGTGTATCATCAACCAGTAAGAATCCAGTACGGGAACAAGGTTGGCAATTGCAGGATCCATCCAATTCCAGTGAGCGATCATAAGGATCATGGAAGTAACAAAAGCTGTGGAGGCAATAGTAAGATCACTTTTTCTTCCGAAGAGAAGACCAAAGAGCATGGTAGCCCAGGCGACATAGATCATGGACTCATACGCATCACTCCAGGGAGCGTGACCTGAAATGTACCAGCGTGCAATAAGTCCGGCTGTATGAAGCACAAAAAGCACAATTACAGCAATCCTACTCACAAGAATAAACCCGCGCATGAATTTATTGTCTTTAAAGATCTGGGCGATCACAAAAATCAGCATTAGAACTCCCGCCAGCATATACATCCAGAAAAGATTCCTGAAAATGTCATATCTATTATAAAGAATCTCTGTCTCGATCTTCTTTTCTGAAGGCATTACTTCACTCCCGAATTTCTTCTGAAAACTTTTAATACTCCCCAGCAGTTGATCTGCCTGTGAGTAATCTCCAGACTGCTTTGCCTTTTGAAGGGCGCTCATGTACATTGGCAGGATTTGCTGCGTGTACAAAGAATCCATTCCTTTAAAACCTGCTTCCCCGGCTTCAGGATAAGAAACCCATTTGTTGTTCTCATTTTCGGGAACCGGAAAAATCCTCAATATTTTTCCCTGTAAAGCATTGTACAGGAGATTTACCCTGCGGTCTGTCTCTATAAAATCCTTCTGAAATTGATTTGGAACAGCGGCCTGATAAGCACTTTCCAGGTAGGGTCTTAATTTATAGTTCCCCTGCTCATCAAAAAAGCGTGTTAAAGCCACATATTTTTGATCTTCGGGAATGCCTACAATATGCCTGATGCTGTCATTTCCTCTTTTCAGGTTGATAAGCGGAACGTTGTACCAAACCGTAGGATTTTCGGTCATGGAGATCAAAATTTGGTCTGATGTCATGCCCTCGTATTCTGCGCTTTTGCTCAACTTCCGAAGCAATTCCGAAGAGTAAGTGTTCACAGGCTTCATTCTTCCGCCGGCATCCTGTACAACCAGCCTCCCAAAGCTAGATGCATGCTCTCGCGAGACTACATTTGCTTTAAGGACCGAATCTATTCTCGTCTTGGGAATTTGGATACTGCTATTTTGATGTTCATGAGGATCTTCCTGGGCAAATCCTGAAAAACTCAAAGAAAGCAAGGCCAGAATCGTCGTCAATTTTGCCTTTTTTGACTTCACTTTATCCAGCATTCTTTTTAATTGTCCAAACCTTGAACCGCGATCAAAAAGGATCCACATAAGACCAATGTACAGCAGGGTGTAACCAATATAGGTGATCCAGGTTCCCCAAAAATCATGGTTGACGGATAGAACGGTTCCCTTTTCATCAGGATCGAAAGAGGCCTGGAAAAAGCGGTAGCCTTCATGATCAAGCACGTGGTTCATATAAATTTCATAAGGCCAGGATTCGCCATCATCAATCACCTCTACCTTACTTTTAAAGGAGGAGTAACTTTTCTCTGTACCCGGATATTTTTCAGCAATAAAATCGTTCAGTTTAATCGCAAATGGCAACTCATACTTTTTCGAACCATAGCGAACGTAAAATTCAAGCCCTCCCAGATTAAGCCTTTTTGGATCATTTATAATTCCTTTTCCACCTAATAATGAAACAGTTTCAGATTCACCATTGCTGGAAACCCTCAGCCTGACAGCATCCTGCTGCCCCTGTGTTTTCTCTTCGGTAGGTACAATGTCATACACCCCTTTCACAACAGGATCGGGCAGTACGAACTGCATTCCTGCCATGTTGTATAGAGACCTTAATTGCAGGGTTTGAATGGTATCTGCAGATACATTTCCAGTTTGTTGATCGGCCATGCGCATGTAAGTACCTTCAAAGGGAGAGGAGATTTTATATTCCCCATCTTCTAAAGTGATGTTTACAGCTCCTTCTCTGGGACTGTTGAAGGTGAAAATTATATTGTGGATATTTGAGGCTTCGCCTTCTTTCAAATAATGATCATGCCGGTTTCCACCGCCTGCTTCTACTATTTTTAAATAATTTTCTCCCGCAGGATCTTCGACCAGGCCTTCTTCGGCTCCATGAATAAACTCAAGTATTTCGATTTGAACCGGCTGGCCGTTATAATCTGTATGAAAAGTGAAATCATTTGAGGCGCCCGGAGCCAATAAAACTTCCTCCTGCACTACCCTTCTTCGTGGTTGCCCGTCAATTTCCCCATCAATAAAAGTGGTTAAATAGGTCTTTTCTGAAAGAAAGGTGTTTTCTGTAGCGCCTTCACGAATGGGCATTACCCCTTCATAACTAATATAGCGGGTAACATATGCGCCCACCAAAATAAATATAAAAGCGAGGTGTAGTAGTAAAGTAGACCATTTTTCTCTTTTATGAAGCCGGTATCGTACAATGTTTCCTGCAAAATTAATTACAAAGAATGCCATGATGACTTCAAACCACAACGTGTTGTATATCCATACTTTTGCGGTTGCTGTACTATACCAGTTCTCGATAAATGTTCCCAGGCCAAGTGCGATTGCAAAAACGACAAACAGAACAGCCATGAGACGGGTCGAAAAAAGGATAGAAGCTATTTTTTTCTGCATTTGGGAAGTACTTTTAAATCGGTGCGAAATTAACGAATTTTAACTGTTTAACCGTCCACTTTCTAACAGTATTTATGCCAGAAGTATATTAATTTTTAAAAGGCCATTTTTTTGGTAATTTAGCCGCATGATCCAGGTAGTACTTTTAGGAACCGGAAATGTAGCCACACACCTGTTCCGGGCTTTTTCGGGTAGTGAAGAAGTGCGTGTGGTACAGGTTTACAATCATGCTCCCAAAAGTCTGGAGCGTTTCAAAAATGAGGTTTCCGTCACAACTTCTCTGGAAAATCTTAAGCCTGCAGATATTTACGTGATCGCTCTAAAAGATGATGCAATTGCAGAAGTCGCCAAAGAACTTCAGCAGCAGGACGGTTTGATCGTTCATACCTCGGGCGCTGTACATCTGGATGTGTTGAAGAACTGCCGCAGAAGCGGGGTTTTTTATCCGCTACAAACTTTTTCAAAAGACCAGCCGCTGGATTATTCTGAAGTTCCTTTTTGCCTGGAAGCAAAAGACGAAAAAGACCTGGAATTGCTGAAAAACCTTGCCAACAGAATATCTGGAAAAACATATGAGGTTTCTTCAGAACAGCGAAAAAAGCTACATTTAGCCGCGGTTTTTGTCTGCAATTTTGTGAACCATCTTTACGCGATTGGCGAAGAGATTTGCACAGAGAATAAGCTTCCTTTTAATATTCTGCAGCCATTGATAGCCGAAACAGCAAAAAAGATTACCCGTTCCTCCCCTGCAGATGTGCAGACAGGGCCGGCAAAAAGAAATGATATATCTACAATAGAGGCGCACCTGCAACAGCTGTCGTCTTCAGAAAACAAAGAAATATACCGGGTTTTAACCCGGGCAATTCAAACTTCACATGGAAAAAAGCTATAAAGAATTCCTTTCCCAAATCACCACATTCATTTTTGATGTTGATGGCGTTTTAACTGATGGTTCCATCCAGATAAGTACTAATGGCGAGCTCTTGCGAACCATGAATATCAAAGATGGTTTTGCCATGAAACACGCGCGGGAACAGGGTTATACCATTTGTATCATTTCCGGCGGAAAAAATGAAGGGGTAAGACATCGGTTAAGAGGCCTTGGCATCACAGACATCTATCTAGGCTGCCCTGATAAAGTGGAACAAATGGAAGAATTTTTTGACATTTATGAAATTTCTCCTGAAAATGTACTTTACATGGGCGACGACCTCCCCGATCTTTACCCTATGAAATTAATTGGCCTGCCATGTTGCCCGCAGGATGCGGCTTCAGAAATCAAGGATATTTCAAAATATGTTTCCCATAGAAAAGGCGGAAAAGGCTGTGTGCGTGACGTGATCGAGCAAGTGATGAAAGTGCAGGGAAAATGGATTGAAAACGAGTCATGAACTGGCTTTTGCTCGTCATAGCAGGTTTATTTGAAGTCGGTTTTGCCACCTGTTTAGGCAAAGCCAGGGAAACCGCCGGCAATACTGCCCTTTTCTGGATGCTGGGTTTCTTTATTTGCCTGTCGGTAAGTATGACCCTGCTGTACAAAGCCACGCAAACCCTTCCCATTGGCACCGCTTACGCCGTCTGGACAGGAATTGGTGCTTTGGGAACCGTTATTGTCGGAATTTTTATTTTTAAAGAACCCGCAGGATTCTGGCGGTTGTTCTTCCTCTTTACATTAATAGTTTCTTTAGTAGGATTAAAGTTTGTCTCAAATTAAATCTATGCCGGTAATGCCATTTTTGAAACTTGTAAGGTGGCCGAATCTTCTCATGATCCTGCTTACCATGACGCTGGTCAAATACATGCTGTTTGCTCCTTTTGATCTTGCCGCCACCTTAAACTGGTTTGAGTTTGCACTACTTGTGATCTCAATGATCTCTCTGGCGGCAGCAGGAAATATCATTAATGACATTCATGATGTAGCTACAGATGCCATTAATAAGCCTGAAAAACAAATAATAGGAAAACAAATTTCCGAAGCAATGGCCCACAACTGGTTCATTGCACTCAATATACTGGGAGTAGGAATTGGTTTTTATTTATCAAATATTGTTGGAGAACCGGCTTTTACAGTGCTTTTCATCATTCCTTCGGCGCTGCTTTACCTTTATGCCACACATATTAAAGGGACGATCCTGGTAGGCAACCTTGTAGTGAGTGTTATGGTGGGGATGATCGTGGTAATGCCGGGAATATTTGATCTTATTCCGGCGATTACTCCGCAAAACCGAGGTACCCAACGTGTCATTTTTTTCATTCTCGTAGATTACGGAATCTTTGCTTTTATGGTGAATTTTCTTCGGGAGATGGTAAAAGACCAGGAAGATATTCGCGGTGATTATAACGCCGGCATGCAAACGCTACCCGTGGTTCTTGGAAAAGAAAGAACCAACAAGATCATATTTTTGACATGCCTGCTTCCCGTTGCAGGGGTTCTTTACTATATTTATGAATACCTGTATGTGAATTCGCTGGCAATGGCTTATGCACTGTTTTTGATCTTTGGCCCGTTGCTTTACTTTCTGGCAAGAATCCTTACAGCTTCAACAAAAAAGGATTTTCGAAGATTGAGTTTACTTCTGAAGCTTGTACTCGCTTTCGGATTATTATCTATAGGATTGTATAAATTTATTTTACTCTAATTATGCTGAAAGAAAAACTAAAAGATTACAATATTATCCTTGCTTCGGCTTCACCACGTCGCCAGCAATTCTTCAAAGAGCTCAACCTGGATTTTGAGATTCGGCTGAAACCTGTGGAGGAAAATTTTCCGAAGCATTTAATGGGTTCAGAGATAACAGATTTTCTGGCAGAATTAAAGGCTGAACCTTTTAAAAATGAACTTTCCACCGGCAATATTTTGGTTACAAGCGATACGATCGTGTGGCATGAAGGCAAAGCCATGGGAAAACCCGTAGATGCCGCGCAGGCACTGGAAATGATACAATCTTTATGTGGAAAGACGCATGAAGTGATCACTTCGGTTTGCTTAACCACTCCCGAAAAATCAAAGACTGTAAATAGCGTCACCCGGGTTAGCTTTAGTGAACTTTCCAAAGATGAGATCATGTATTACATCAATGAATACCGACCTTTTGACAAAGCCGGAGCTTATGGAATCCAGGAATGGATTGGCCTCATTGGGATTGATCATATTGAAGGGAGCTATTTTAACGTGGTGGGATTACCTACCAATCTTGTTTATAAAACCCTGCTCAAAATTACCGATTAGCCATGAAAACTTCGGCATATCAAGTGCGTTAGAGATTGAATATTGAATATCTTTGCGGCAAAGTAAGTTTCACGAATGAGAGCATACCTGTTCGAAAATCAGAACGAAATAATCTACACCATTGTTATTTTACTGGTGTTGTTCATTTTCAGAAATATTTTAAAGCGATCTGCAAACAGAATAGGCAATAAAAGTGAAATTCACGTAACCCGTATCAGGTTGATGTTTAAATACATCAACATCCTGGTAACCATTATTGCTGTTTTTGCACTTGCGCTCACATGGGGTTATGCTGCAAGTCAGCTTGCGTTAGTATTCTCTTCGGTTTTTGCAGTCATTGGCGTGGCAATGTTTGCAATTTGGTCTATTCTCAGTAATATTACGGCAGGGATCATCCTGTTCTTTTCTTTTCCGTACAAGATAGGAAGTAAAATAAAGATCCATGACAAAGACCTTCCGGTAGAAGCCGTTATTGAAGATATAAGAGCGTTTCACCTTCACCTTAGAACGATGGAAGGTGAACTTATCACTTATCCCAACAACCTCATCTTGCAAAAAGCGGTCTCCCTTATAGAAAAGGAACATTTACCAGATGAAGGAAAAGACGCGTTGTAACAAATTTCTGAAAACAGACTGCAGAAAAGGGAATCTTGTTATATTTGGTAGGATTCAGAAATAAACCCTTTTCATGCGTAAGATCTTCGCCCTTTTTCTAATACTCTTTTCAACCGCCTTACAAGCTCAACAGCCCGAAAAATTAAACTCTTCGGAAATCTATAAAAAGATCCAGAAACTCAACTTTTTGGGTACTGTATTATATGTCGCGGCCCATCCCGATGATGAAAACACCCGGCTTATCTCCTACCTTAGCAATGAACTGAATGCCACTACCGGTTATCTTTCTTTGACCCGCGGCGACGGCGGACAAAATTTAATTGGTCCGCAGCTTAGGGAATTACTGGGCGTCATTAGAACCCAGGAGCTTCTTGCCGCCCGAAGAATTGACGGCGGAGAACAGTTTTTTACGCGCGCCAATGACTTTGGCTATTCCAAACATCCCAATGAAACCCTGGAAATATGGAATAAAGAGGAAGTCTTAAAAGATGTTGTGCGTACTATTAGAAATTTTAAGCCAGATGTGGTCATCAACCGGTTTGATCACACGACTCCCGGCTCCACGCATGGTCACCACACTTCTTCTGCTATTTTAAGTTTGGAAGCATTTCAACTTGCAGGGGAGGATTACGAAAACCTGGAGCTGGGAGAACCCTGGCAGCCAAAAAAGCTGTTTTTCAATACTTCTCCCTGGTTCTACGAAAACCAGGAAGCTTTTGAAGCTGCAGATAAATCGAAGTTCATATCTTTTGACACGGGACAGTATTTTCCGTTACTGGGACTTTCCAATACCGAAATTGCCTCTCTAAGTCGCAGCCAGCATCGCTCGCAGGGCTTTGGAAGTACCGGTTCCCGCGGAAGCCAGACAGAGTATATTAAATTAATCGCAGGGGAGCATCCTGCAAACAACAGTAATCTATTTGAAGGAGTTAATACCAGCTGGACCAGGATCAAAGGCGGAAAAGCCATTGGAGAGATCCTTCAAAAAGTGGAAAAAAATTATGATTTTCGAAATCCTGCGGCAAGCTTTCCCGAACTTATAAAGGCGTATAAGCTCATCAAAGATCTGGAAAACCGGCATTGGAGAGATTTAAAGTCTGAACAAATTAAGGAAGTCATTGCCGCCGCCACCGGATTGTATTTGGAAGCAGTTTCAGAAACAGCCATTAGTACAAGAGGCGAAGAAGTGAAAATACGCTTAGAAGCCATTAACCGCAGTTCAGGAAAAATGGAACTTGAGTCCATTGTTGTCAACCCAATAGATCAAAGCCTTTCACCTTCAAAAATTCTCGGCAACAACCAGGACTGGCAACAGGAAATTACCATCAAAATACCAGATTCTGCAGCATATTCGAGTCCGTACTGGTTAGAGGAAGAAGGAATTTTGGGATTGTATAAAGTAGAAAACAAAGAACTCATTGGCCTGCCGGAAACTCCGCAACAATTCAAAGTGACCTTCAACGTAGATTTCAACGGGACCGAGATTCCGTTTACAAGAAATATTGTTTATAAACAGAACGATCCTGTCTTCGGGGAAATGTATCAGCCGTTTGAAATCGTTCCTGAAGTTTCCGTTTCCCTCGCAAATGATGTGGAGATCTTTGCAGACAGTGCATCCAAAATGATACCCGTCACTGTAAAAGGTTCTAAAAATGGCATTTCCGGAAGCTTATTTCTGCAGCATTCTCCCGGCTGGAAAGTTTCCCCGGAATCTTACAATTTTGTTCTTTCTGAAAAAGGAGAAGAGCAAACCTTCATGTTCAAAGTAACACCACCGGCAGAACAGGAAGAAACGACAATTTCTCCGCAAGCCGTAATAAATGGACAACATTTTTCAGAAGAAATTGTAACGATTGATTTTGAACATATTCCGCTTCAAACGCTGGTATTACCAACTCAGGCAAAAGTGGTAAAACTGGATATTCAAAAAAGGGGAAATTTGATAGGGTATATTTCCGGTGCGGGAGATGTGGTTCCGCAGGCACTGGAGCAAATAGGTTACAGAGTGGTAAACCTGCCTGTGGAAGATATTTCCAAAGAAAATCTCCAAAGGTTTGATGCCGTTGTGATGGGAATACGAGCTTATAACGTGGTAGAAGATTTGAAATACCGCCAGGATGAGCTTTTCAATTATGTAAAGAACGGCGGAAATATGATCGTACAGTATAACACGAACCGCGGCATGGTGACCAATCAACTAGCTCCTTTTTCACTTGAACTTTCAAGAGACCGGGTGACAGATGAAAACGCCCCTGTTGAATTTCTTGCTCCTCAACATCCTGTTTTGAATTTCCCCAATAAGATCACTGCAGAAGATTTTAATGGTTGGGTACAGGAGCGCGGACTATATTTTCCCGATGCCTGGGCGCCGGAATTTACTCCAATCCTTTCCATGCATGATGAAGATGAAACGCCAAAACAAGGTAGTTTGCTCGTGGCATCTTATGGAAAGGGCCACTACATCTATACCGGTTTAAGCTTTTTCAGGGAATTTCCTGCGGGTGTGCCGGGCGCTTTTAGGCTTTTTGCGAATATGATTTCCCTGGGTAAGGAAAATGAAAATTAATAAAAGATTATTTTTAAAATTAAAAAGGATCACCTTCGGTAATGAAAAACCAGAATTCAGAAAATACTAGTTCCCAACCGACCTTACCAGAAAAACCGGAAAAATACCGTTGGAAAAAATCATACACGCTGGTGCTCATAGCCAATACTGCCTACATTCTTCTGTTTTATTTTTTAATGAACATGTTCTCTTAGTATGCAGGAAATCGACTGGATCATTCTTATAGGCACCCTGGTTTTCATAGCCGGTTATGGAACCTATAAAACCCGTGGCAGCAATAATGTCCAGGATTACATAAAAGGTGGCGACAATACGAAATGGTGGACCATTGGTTTATCTGTAATGGCAACGCAGGCCAGCGCAATCACCTTTTTATCCACTCCCGGACAGGCATATCATGACGGGATGGGATTTGTTCAGTTTTATTTTGGTCTGCCCATCGCCATGATCATTATTTGCATGGTCTTTATTCCCATTTATCACAGACTTAAAGTTTATACAGCTTATGAATATTTGGAATCCAGATTTGACCAGAAAACCAGAACCCTTACCGCACTGCTTTTTCTTACTCAGCGCGGACTTTCAGCCGGGATTACCATTTTTGCACCGGCCATCATCCTTTCTGCAGTGCTGGGATGGAATCTTACCACGCTTAATGTTGTTATTGGAGTACTGGTCATTATTTACACGGTTTCCGGAGGAACAAAAGCTGTAAATGTGACCCAAAAACAGCAAATGGGGGTCATATTTTTGGGAATGTTCACAGCCTTTTTTTTGATCCTGAGTTATCTACCCGAGGGAATAAATTTTACAAATGCTCTTGATGTAGCAGGTGCCAGCGGAAAAATGGACATTCTGGATTTTTCGTTCGATTTTGAAAATCGCTACACGTTTTGGAGCGGCATCATTGGCGGTACTTTTCTTGCCCTCTCCTATTTTGGTACAGACCAAAGCCAGGTGCAGCGCTATCTCTCCGGCAAAGATGTGCGAACCAGTCAGCTGGGACTCATTTTCAACGGACTTCTAAAAGTTCCCATGCAGTTTTTCATTCTGCTGGTAGGAGTCATGGTTTTTGTTTTTTACCAGTTCAACGCTGCGCCGTTGAATTTTAACCCTGCGGCTACAAATGCAGTTCATGAATCTCAATATTCTGAGCAGTACCAGGATTTGGAAAGGGAATTAAAAGAAATCCAGGAACAGCAACAAACCAGGACACTTCAGTTTGCAAGAGGTTCCAAAAATGCCATTTCTGAAGGTAATTTTAAAAATGAAATGCTTCAGCTGAACAAGTTGGAAATTAAAAAGCGGGAACAAGCCCGCACATTAATTGAAGCGGCCAGTGGTAAAGTGGAAACAAACGACAAAGATTACGTTTTTATTCATTTTATACTGAACAACCTTCCGCGGGGACTAATAGGGCTTTTACTGGCGGTGATCCTTTCTGCGGCCATGTCTTCAACAGCTTCAGAATTAAATGCGCTTTCGACCACGACCATGATCGACCTTTACAAAAGAAATGTTCATGGAAAATCTGAAGATCATTACGTAAAAGCTACAAAATTATTTACTTTAGGTTGGGGTGTGATTGCCATTGCTTTTGCCAGCATCGCCAATCTATTTGACAATCTCATACAGCTCGTTAACATTATCGGTTCCATCTTTTATGGAAATGTTCTTGGAATCTTCCTGCTGGCATTCTTTATTAAAGCGGTGCGAAGCAACGCTGTTTTTATAGCGGCTATTATTACCCAAATTATCATTATCATTATCTGGTGGATAGATATAATGCCATACCTGTGGCTCAACCTCGCAGGTTGTGGTTTGGTTATGGGAATTGCTTTTCTTATTCAGGCTTTCACTCCACAGGAAAATAATTTAGCAAATGCAGAATAATACGATTAAATGGGGAATTTTAGGTCCGGGGAAAATTGCAGGAAAATTTGCCAGAGGCCTTCAGGAAGTAAAGAACGCCCAACTTTATTCTATAGGCAGTAGATCTTTGGAAAGGGCGCAAAACTTTGCACAAGAATGGAGCGCCAAAAAATTCTTCGGATCTTATGAGGAGATGCTCAAAGATGAGCAGCTGGATGTAGTGTATGTTGCAACTCCTCACGTTTTTCATTTTGAACATAGCCTACTATGCCTTCAGCATAAAAAAGCAGTGCTCTGTGAGAAACCTTTCGCGATGAACAGGCAGCAGGTGGAGCAAATGATCGCCACTGCAAAAAAGGAAAAGGTATTTCTAATGGAGGCTATGTGGACCCAGTTCTTACCACATTTTAAATTTGTGATGGATGTAATCAATTCTAAAAATTACGGGAAGATAAAGAACCTGAAAGCAGATTTTGGATTTAGCGCACCATATGATCCAAAAAGCCGACTTTTTGATATCAATCTTGGAGGCGGAAGCTTACTAGACATTGGAATCTACCCTATTTTTATGGCACTTAGCAGTTTGGGAAGCCCCCAAAAGATCACTGCAAATGCCACTTTTGGAGCCACAGGCATTGATGAAGACTGTGACATAATCTTTCACTATACAGATGCTGTTACCGCAGAAATTGGCAGCAGCATAATTAAAAAAACTCCTACCACAGCGGTGATTACCTTCGAAAAAGCCGTTTTGACCATACATTCCAGGTTTCACGAACCTTCTTCGGTAGTGATCGCTACAGATAATCAGGAAATGGTTAAAGAATTCGGAGTCACCTCGAATGGTTACAACTTTGAAGCAGCACACGTTCAGGAAATGCTGTACCAGGGGAGCATTGAAAGCGACCAGATGACTTTTGCCAAAAGCCTGGAACTTATTGGACTGCTGGATGAAATTAGAAAAAAGATTAAGCTCGAATACTAAAGCTCTAAATTTTTATATTTATTTGCAAGAATTCCAGTTATTTGGAACAATTCATCTCCTGTCATAGTTTTAGCGTTTCCTTAAGAATGAAACCTGAAAAAGAAAGAATATATTAGTTGCCTTTAGGAGTGGCACCAAACAATATTATAATTTTATGACTACTACCTCCGAGGATTCGAGGGATTTTAACAGTACATCATTAGAGGCGAAGACTTATGCCGCGGCGATTACCAGTACGGTGCGCGAACCCATGCTTGTTCTAGACAAAAACCTGAAGATAATTTCTGCCAGTAATAACTTTTGCACCGGTTTTAATCTGGATAAAGCTTCTATTAAAGAAAAGTTGATCTTTGACTTGAATGCTTCGGAATGGGATATTCCGCAACTGCGTGAAATGCTTGATTCCGTAAGACAGGAAAACAAGAGCTTTCAGGATTATGAATTGTCTTATGAATCTAAAAACTTCGGCCCTCGCTCTCTTTTAATCAATGCAAATCCAATAAAGGTAGCTTCGGAAGAAAGGCTCATCCTTATTTCCTTAAAAGATGTAACAGTACCCAATCCCAAAAAGACAACCGAAGGACATCCTTTCGAGAGATTCCAAACAATTCTTGCCAACGCACCGGCAATGATCTGTATTTTAAAAGGTCCAAATCATGTTTTTGAAATTGCCAATGAACCTTATTATCAGCTTATTGGAAGAAAGGATATAATTGGCAAAGCTGTTCGCGAGGTTCTTCCTGAAGTAGAAAACCAGGGATTTTTTGAAATACTTGATGAAGTTTATGCCACAGGAAAACCTTTTATAGGAAGTGAAGTACCCATACAATTAGATGTGGCGCAAGAAACAAAAAATTCGTACCTGGATTTCGTATATCAACCTATAATTGACAAAAAGGGTGCGGTTGAAGGAATTTTCGTCCATGTAATTGATGTCACCGAAAAAGTAGGAATAAGAAAAAAAGTAGAAGATAATGAAATCCTGCTAAGGGATTTAATAGATACTGTCCCTGCCATCATTTGGATCACAGATAAAGACGGCTACAGCACCTATTTAAATGAAAACTGGTATGAATATACCGGACAAAGTACCGAAGAAGCCGAAGGTTTTGGTTGGCTCAAGGCGGTTCATCCGGAAGACAGGGCAAATGCAGAGCAACAATTCAAAAAAGCTAATAACAACAGAATTCCCTTTAGTGTAAACTATAGACTTCGCACAAGTGAAGGAGACTACAGGTGGGTCATGGATAGAGGCCAGCCAAAATTCTCTGGAGATGGTAGCTTTGAAGGTATTGTTGGCACTGTAGTAGATGTGCATGAAGAAAAAATCCAGGAGCAACTTATTCGGGAAAAAGAGC